>Ga0079305_1001427_pt1 | contig 31630 bp, 27 predicted proteins | sample LMS_cellobiose_e_FD_79183 | JGI IMG/M metagenome (GOLD analysis project Ga0079305, IMG submission 79183) | Rumen-fistulated moose microbial communities from Alaska, USA - LMS_cellobiose_enrichment | ecosystem: Host-associated > Mammals > Digestive system > Stomach > Rumen fluid ... | reverse complement strand
TCGTCCTCCGCATCATCGTCTTTTACCGACCACTCCTTTATGCGCTCCAAGTATTCATAGTCGGAATACTTCGGCATATCACCGGACCGCGGCGTTGCCAAATAGGCTGTGTTCTCGTCATCATATTTATTGATAAGCTCCACCAATCCTTTATAAGCGGCAGAGATCTCTCCTTCCACGGTCTCTTTTTTATCAACGGCAGAAGAAGTAAATGACCCGCTCGCTTTACCTGACAATTTCCAATATTGCAGCTCACTCACCTTTAAATCACCCCCGATTCCCGCCTCGGCAAAGGCGCTCTTTTCCAGCATTACTCCTTCCAAAGGAAGCTGGGGCGCATAGCCTCTATGCACTTGCTTAGAGGTGGGAACTCCACCGGTTTTATAGTCAATGATACGCACTTCTTTATTATGCAAAATATCGATTCTGTCGACCTTGCCCGACAAAGTAAAATCCCCGCCCGCGCAAGGTATTTTTATCTCGCTTTTAAGCTCGCAAAAAGTATCCTTTATGGCTTCCACTTCCTCTTTCTGCTTTGCGATGAACCACTTTGCCATGCGCTCGAAACAAGGCAAATAAAAGGCCAAATCCGCGCCCTTTATTCCTTGCCTTTCAAACTCTTTTTCACCTATTTTCAAAAGCTCATCAAAGGCGTTTTCGGGCATATCCTTCCCAAAAGCGCCGACAAACTGCTCCAAAGAATTATGCACGGCCGTGCCGTATTCCGCCGCCCCCGGCTGATAGTCAATTTCTTTAAGCGCGGTAAGACCGAGAATATACTCGGCATATATGGAATAAGGATCACGCATCCACTTTTCAATTTTCGTCACCGACATTTTCCGCGGGCGCACATTTACGGGAGGACACGCCCGCGGCGGCGTCATCGCTTTTATTTCATCGAAGCGAGGCATATCCACCTTTTCGGCAAAGTCCAAAAACTCTGCCTGCATAATACCGTCATCAATTCCGGCAGACTGTAACACCGCTTCCATTCTGAACAACCACCGCGAAGGAACGGTAGGCGCTCCGTCCTCCTTTTTCGCCCTTGTCAAATACACTTTAGGAAAGGAAAAGAGGCAGGTAAAATCGTGCGCGACGATTCCTATTTCCTCATCTTTGGAAGGCATACCTATCTGGGCTCTCATCTGTCTGGAAAGCCAAGGATCGGCATCCGGCAGCCTTGGGAAGCTTCCCTCGTTAAGCCCTGCGATAACAACGACATCGGCAGTTTGCAACCTTGCCTCAATCGGTCCTAAAATATCAAGGCGCGGGTGAAACCCGTAGCGAGGGCGAGCATCAAATCCGCTCATAAAGCTTTTAAACAAAGCGGGATAATATATCGGGTTGATTTTTCCGATATAATCACCATAGGTGAAAAGCTTGGCAATCGCCTCTGCCGCGTCTTGCCCGTCGTCTCCTTTCCACAAGCGCTCGCTGCCGCTTCTGTCCGCACTCGTCGCAAGTTGTTCGGCAAGCTTAACATGCGCGCCGAGCATATCCAAAAAATCAACTTCTTCACCGGCTTCAAAAAAGGAGAAAAAGGCCGCCAAATCCACCCCTTTACTTTTCAAATCCAAATCAAACGGCCTGCCCTGTCGCTTAGCTTTTTCCCACTTTCTGACATAGCGTTTAAAATCGCCCATATCCATTTTTGCCGCCGCCAAGGGGTGCTTTAAAAGAGCTAACTTTTTGGAATCGTCAGGGCTTGCCGCCGCATCTGCGAGCAGACTCAAAAAGACACCTTCCTTTGTCTGTGTAAGTTTTTGTCCTGCGGAATCATTCAAATCCACACCCCACCGCAACATTTGCACTGCCACTCTTTTTGCCAAGTCGCGATTAGTCGTGACCAGCATCGCCCGCTTACCTTCTTCCTCAAGCACCTGCCGCAGAATAAGCGCCACTGCCAGCGCCTCATCACCTTCGTTCTCGGCATCGATTCGCGCCACTCCTGCCAAAGCATCTTTGCTTATTTTTCCTTTAAGCTCGCGCCATTTATCCGTTGTGGCGGAAGGGCGCATAACCTCTCTGATGAATAGGCTCTTTTGGCTTTGCAAAGAAGGATTTTCCAAAGAGGTAACAGGCGCAAAAGCCGTCACATCTTTCCTTGCCACCTCCATTTTTAAAAGCAACTGCTTCATTGCAAATTGCGGGCTGGTTTCATCGGCAGCGTCCCAAGTTTCGTCGTCCGTTTCCGTATCAAGTGCGGGCAGAATCACAAGCCCTTTAGGCATATTCGCCACCACGGTCAAAAGCTTCGCCGTTGAAGGCAAACTTCCTGTAATTCCCGCTACGATTACGGGATATTGAGGGGGCTCTTCCTCCCACTTTTTCGCTTTTGCATATAAAAGCTGCACCTCGCGAGCCGCGGGATTTATCTTACCTTTTTCCTTAAGGATTTTCGGATAGTCTTTTAAAATAAGCTCTAAAAACGACAGTATGCTTTGCAGGTGAAAAGCAAAATCCGCGGGCACCAGATTTTTGATATTTTTAAGGTCCGTCTCCGACCTTTCAAGCTCGTCCAAAAACTCTGCCAAAGAATCCGCCAGCGCCGCCGCCTTATCGGGCGTAGGATTATCGACTCCGTATTTTTCATAATCCGCCATAATCATGGAAGTAAGGATTACCTTGCGTTCCAGCACATCAATCGCGGGCAGAATATCGTTACTTTCAAAAAAGGCGGTATCTTCCAAAGCCCTGAGCGCCACGATTTTCGGCAACAAAAAGACCTCGCCCCCGCTTTGCCGCACAAAGGCATCTTTCAAGGTCAAAATCGCGCGCTTGGTCGGCAAAATCACGACCGTATTTGCAAGCGCCAAAGGATCCTTTTCCCCGTCCTTTAAAAGCTTTTTTGCCAGCTCGTCCGCCATTGATAACGACAGAGGCATATTTTGCACATTTGCCGTCATAACGCCTGCCTTTCCGAAAGCTCCGGCGCCGCAAGTCTATCCTGCCACCCGCTGCCATAAGCTTTTAATTCCACATTGCGAGCGCCCTCGTCACCTTCTGCATTTTGCAAATGTATGCCCAGATAATCCCGAGGCATATAGCCCCCGATTTTTTCCGCCCACTCTATAAGACATACCCCGCTCAAAAGCGCCTCTTCAAACCCGATTTCCACGACTTCGTCGGGATTTTTCAAACGGTAAAAATCAAAGTGCGCCACCTCACCCAAGCTCGCATTTTTTGCATCATAGGTTTGCACTAAAGTAAAAGTAGGACTCGGCACTTCCACCTCCTCGCCGCATAACTCTTTTATAAAGAACTTGGCAAAAGCGGTCTTGCCCGCACCCAAATCTCCATACAAAGCGATAACATCGCCGAACTTCGCCATTTTTGCAATTTTCACTGCCAGCTTTTTTGTATCAACCAAAGAGGCGAGGTGCATTTTCATCAAAACAATCCGCCGAAAAAGGACTTTGCTTTATTTGTAATCGACGAGGACGAAGAAGCACTGCTACGCTGATTTTCCTTTCTTCTTCGCCATTCGGAAGGAGCATAAAACTGCCCTGCCCACATGCCGTTTTTAGCATTTCTTGCCGCCTGCTCATAAGGAATATAAACCTTTGTCTCATAGGGATTGGCAAACGCCCAGCCCGATGAAACCATTGCAACCCCCAAATCATTATTATTGATATTGCACACCGCCGACACCAAAGACATATCCGTCTGCCCCTGTGCCATCACCTTGCAATCCAGCGGTGTTGCACCCGTGAACTTTTTAAGCTGACGTATAGCCTCTTGCCCGCATTGATAAGGCCGCCCGCGCTTATCCGAGCAAGTCTGATCCGGATCGGGAGTATCAATACCGAAAAGCAAAACTTTCAAATCATTAACTACAAACTGACTCCCCGATCTGATTCCGGAAATAGAGCCGACAAAGCGCTTTTCCTGCCTTGCCATAGACGCCGTGCTGACCTCTTGCTGACCGGAATCCACAAGCATCGCAACGGGAACATAGGCGGTGCTGCCGTCTTGTTGCGTGACCGGAATATAGTCCCCTGCCGCACCCGGAACCTGCCCCGGCGTGCCCTGCCCTCCCTGTGCTTCGGAAGTTTGCGCCCCGCCGCCTGAGCCGTCAAAAATACCTTTGACCTTGGCGGTGACCGTATCAAATGTCCCCGTAAGGATAAGCAAAATAACCACGATGACAAAGGCAATAATCAAAGTTGAAAAACAGCCCAAAAACTTCCATAAGAACTTAAGGAAGAACACCATGCTGATAAGAGCGACAATAACGCCCAGCACGCCTACCGCGATACTTTCGGGTGTTTCACCGCTAAGCCCGAAATTGCCCACACCGATACCGCCCAAGGCAATAATAATCAGCACTATCTTCAGCATAAAGCCCATATTCTTCCGCCGTTTTTCACAAAGCTAAAAACAAAGTAAACCCGAGTTTACTCGGCATCGGTTTCTTTTTCAAGCACTCGTTACGGGCAAGATGCAAAAAGTCAAAAAAGCCAACTGCCAAGGGCAAACGCCCAAGGAATAAAAACAACGATCCCAAAGCCTAAAAATTAAAGCTAAAACCTAGTGATAGCTTCCGCTACCTTCTCTTTCCTTTTTGCGTTTAGCAATCAAAACTTCGCGCACATTCTGATTTGTCGGTGCCTTGCGAGCACTGCGGTGAGGCAAGTTGATAGGCTTACCGTCCTTATCCAAAGGCGGCAATCCACGCAATTTCCTTATTTTGTTGTGCTCTGCCAACAATTTGGGATTACCCTTGACATTCGCCAAGAAAGACAACCTGCGCACTTCTTTCACCTCTTTTTTAAGAGGCTCTTTCTCCCTTGGTTTTTGTAATTCTTTTGCAACGCGTCTCATCTCCATTTGCTTTACTTCCATGCGCTCAATCTGCGCCATGGAAATTGCGCCGCCGACCATACCCAAAGCAAGCAAAGCATTATCGCGATGTTGCTGCGCAATCATCATTTGATTCTTTCTGTCCTGATGGACTTCTTCGTTCTTTTTTGCTTCCTTTTTAGCTTTTTCCAGTTTCTTTTGCTCTTCCTCAAGCTTTCTTTCTTTTTCCCGAATCTCGCGCTTGATTTCCTCTTCGTTTTCAACCACTTCCTCGCGATACTCTCTCAAAAGAATGCGTCTGAAGATTATAGGATTAACTTTCAAAGCATACACGCGCCCGCGGAACTCGGCAGGGATAAACATAGCTTCCTGAGACTTAGAGAACTCCTCGCGTCCGTCGTCATCACCACCGCCCGCGCCATACATAGCAATATAAGCATTTATGGCATCGTAATAAGCGCGCAGTCTGTCGCCTTCCGATAATTTTCTGGGATCGCTTGTCATTTTTCTTCCCTCCGTTTAATATACGCCTTAAAAGTATCTTGCTTAGTTATCGCATAGAATACTGATTTAGTCAATAATTTTAGGAAATAAGCATGATAGTAATAGGCATTTGCGGCGGCATAGGAACGGGAAAGACCACCATTGCGAACATTTGCAAGAAGTCGGGCTATCCGATATTTTACTCGGACGCCGCTGTTGCAAAGGTATACGAGCAACCGAGCATCATCTCGGCAGTCGCTAAAATCGCCCCGCAAAGCATTATCGGCGGCGCCGTCAGTAAGGAATCCTTGTCCGCAACAGCAGTAAAAGACCCCGCCTTTTTACCCGAGCTTGAAGCCATAATCCACCCTGTCATTTGCAAAGAAGCCGCGGCTTTCATAAGCAAGCACAAGGCCGAAGGAGCATCTTTGGTTTTTATTGAAGCGCCTTTAATGTTCACATCAAACATGCATACTTTGTGCGACTATACGATTACTCTCACCTCCTCTAAAAAGATACAAAAAGCTCGTGTCTTGCAAAGAAAAGGCATGACTGCGGAAAAGTTTGAAACCCTATACGCCCGCCAACAAAAAGAAATGGCACTATGTAAACAAAAAGCCGACTTTATCATTTGCACGAACGGCGATATATTGACTACAAAGCAACGCTTAAAGCAAATACTTTGCCAAATTGCCTCATCGCTTGAAAGCACGAACGGTCTTGGACAAAAGCAAAAAGGAGAATAACTATATGACCTCTACCGAACAAAAAATCACCAAAGCGGTTTTCCCCGTTGCCGGACTTGGCACCAGATTCCTGCCTGCGACCAAAGCGATACCGAAAGAGATGATACCCATCATCGACAAACCGCTTATTCAATACGCGGTTGAAGAGGCGCTTGAAGCCGGCATTACCGAACTTATTTTCGTCACATCAAAGGGCAAAGTCGCCATTACCAATCACTTTGACTACATGCCCGAACTTGAAGAGGCTCTTTCCTTAAAAGGCAAGACCAAAGAGCTTGAAGCGGTAAGAAATTGCACCCTTCCCGCCGGGCAAATGATGTCCACCCGCCAAAGCAAAGCCTTAGGGCTCGGCCACGCAATTTGGTGCGCAAAAGAGTTTGTGGGTAATGAACCTTTTGCCGTCCTTTTGCCCGACGATTTATTTTTCAACACTCCGAATTGCTTAAAACAACTTGTTGACAGGTATTTCGAAGTAGGCGGAAACATTGCCGCCGTCACCGATGTTGAACGAAAAGACACCAACCGCTACGGCATTTTAAAAATAAAAAAGGACGACGGCACGCTTGTCTCGGCTTCGGATTTAATCGAAAAGCCCTCGCCGGAAAGTGCCCCATCCAATGTTGCCATTTTGGGCCGCTACATTCTTTCCCCTGAGATTTTCTCTGCGCTTGATAAAAAGGTTGTCGGCTCCGGCGGAGAAATTCAATTAACCGACGCCTTGACCGCGACCATGGATAAGACCCCTTTTACGGGCGTTCGTTTCATAGGCGAGCACTTTGATTGCGGCAGTATGGAAGGCTGGTTAAAGGCGAACATTTACATGGGACTGGAGCTGCCCGAAACGCGCGACCTTATCACCAGCTACATAGAGGAAAAGGGCTTTAGGAAATAACTGCTGGACAAAACCTAAAGTTTCTGCTAGTGTCCCGCCCCTAATTAAATAAGGAGAAAATAAAATGCATGCATGGCATACAGTGGACATAGGGAAAAATTGTCCGAAAGAAATTAACACCGTGATTGAAGTCCCCATGGGCTCCAAAATCAAATACGAGCTTGATAAGACCAGCGGCTTAATCATTGTTGACCGCATACTTTTCAGCTCTGTTCATTATCCCGCAAACTATGGTTTTGTTCCGCAAACTTACGGCGACGACCACGATCCTTTGGATATTCTTGTCCTTGGGCAAGTCGCGGTTGAACCGCTTTCGATTATGCGCGCAAAGCCCATCGGCGTAATGAAGATGATTGATTCGGGTGAGCCTGACGACAAGATTATTGCCGTTCACGCCAACGATCCCGAGTTTAACCATTATGAATCCGTTGACCAGCTTCCTCCGCATCGTCTTGCGGAAATCAAGCGCTTTTTTGAAGACTACAAAGTCTTGGAAAACAAGGTCGTTGAGGTTGAAACTTTCCTTGGCAAAGACGAAGCTTACCGCTCAATTGCCCACGCTGTTGAGCAGTATGAAGAAAAAGTAAGACCTATGTTGAAAATGGGCTTCAAGGCTTAGTTATAAAAGTTTAGGTTTAAGATTAAATACAACTTTTAAAGACTTTTCCCCGCTCTTCAAAGTTCTTGTAAAAATCATAACTCGGAGCAGCGGGGGAAAGCAAGACAACCCCTTTCTTAGGGGTTATTTCTTTGGCTATTTCAACCGCCTCTTGCATATTTTTTGCTGCCGCCGCCATCGCCCCGAGCGCCGTTAATTCCTTATATATCCGCGCACCGGTGGAAGGCAAAGTAACCGCGCGCACCTTATGCTCTTTTATATATTTGCAAAGCTCGGTGTAATTCTGCTGACGCTCAAACCCGCCCACAAGCAAAGTAACCTCTCGCCCGCCAAAAACTTTTAAAGCGGCAATTGCCGTCTCGGGCGTGGTTGAAATACTGTCATCAATAAATATAAGCCCGTCCCTTTCGCCCACTTCCTGCAAGCGATGAGGAAGCGGCTCAAAAGTTCCAAGATGTTTTTTCGCCCTTTCCACATCAAACGAAAGCGCTTTTAAGCAAGTTAAAACCGCATTTGCATTTGAAAGATTATGCTCTCCTTTAAGAGACAAATCCCCCGCTTCGCACAAGTTTTCATCATTAAAGAAAACCACTTTTTCTTTAGCAAAAATCTCGCCCGTTTTCGTATCTTTTTTATTCACGATTTTCACCGAGCTTTTAAAAATTACATTACACTTATCCTTAAAATAGCGCTCGTGAGAACCGTGCCAGTTAAAATGCTCGGGGTAAAGATTCGTTAAGATAGCGACATCAAAGCCGCGCTCCAAATCCGCAGCCTGATAGCTGGAAACTTCCGCCACCACAAAATCATACTGCACCAAATCGTTAGCCGCACACAATAAAGGCTCACCGAAATTGCCGCCAAGGAAAACCCGCTTTCCTTCGCCCTTCAAGACATGCGCCAAAAGCGCGGCAGTGGTGCTTTTCCCCTTTGTTCCCGTAACCGCGACAAGAATCGGCTTTTTATCAAGCCCTGCCACATATTCCAAGAAAAGCTCCGTCCCCGAGGTAAACTTCACGCCCCTTGCTTTTGCCTCTTTTATAATCGGTTTATAAAGGCTGATACCCGGTGACTTTATCACCAAATCCATATCCGAAACTTCGCCTTCATCGTCCTCGGTAATAATGACGGGACTAATACCAAAGCTTTTTAAAAAGGCCTCATTTGCCTTACCTTCGGCACCATAGCCCCACACGGCGACTTTTTTATTTTTGTAATCAGAAAGGTTCATCTTGGAACTCTTTGGGAATGTTATGTTTTTGCGAGCGAGTGAAAACCTTGCGCACAATCTCCTGACAATCACCGTATTTTGCCACGACTTTAGGCATCAATTCCTTGACGATATAGGCAGTTTTCCACTCGTCCAAAGATGACAAAAGCGTAAGCGCCGCAACCGATTCCTCTATCTCGCCCACGCACTCGAAAGGACGGAAAGCGGAAAGCCCCAGCAGCTCCTCATACCCTCTTTCCTGCTCGGGTTCGGCGAGTAAATCGCGCCCGAACAGCGGCACCAGTTCGTCGCGAGCCATAAACGGGGCCAGCGCCAAAAACACGAAACGGCACTTGTCACAAACGCCACACCATCTGTCCACTCGCTTTGTCTCATCAATTTTAAAAGCTCTGTTACAGCTGGTAAAGGCACCCAAATACTGCTTATACTTGGAAAATCTTTTAGCAATTTCCAGCTCGGAATATTCGCGCAAAATTGAAAAGTAATTAAACGACGGCAGCAGATTCTGCCTGACAAAATTGGAAAACAAGTTTTCAAACTCAAACGACTTGCTCCATTGATGATTGACTTCTTCGCCGTTTCTAAAAGTATTGCCGGTGTTTGCCGACCGCTCTATTGCCATCACGACGGTATCAAAGCCGTAAATAATCGCGGACGCCACCATGATAAAGGACAAAATCCCCGTTACCGGCACATGCCCGTTAAAAGTATTTTCGCGCTTGTTAAGTTCAAACAGCAAAGGCGACAGCTCTCGCTTTACGGACAAAGATGAAAAGCCGGCAATCTTCATCACATCTTTAATTGCTTTATGTTCTCCTACGGCAAACATTATCGGCGAAATACCTTTTTCCCTAAGCATTTCCAAGGCGAGTATTGAATCTTTTCCGCCGCCCACCGGCACCAAAACACCTTTCGGCAGCTTCACATCATCGGGCTCGACATACGCACCTTCCGCTTTAAAATCAGGCTTTATTTCAATATCGTTACGATAAGAAAACTCGGACAAACCCTTCACATAAAAGTCTTTAAAAAACACCGCCTCGCTATAGCTCAAAGGACTGGTAAGCACTTCCATCTCGGGGCACAGGAAAGCTTTGTAATAGCTGACACCCGCGGCGATATGTAGGGCTCTGAACACTCTGTTTAGCGCCGTCTTCTCTCTTTGCGAAAGCTCGCGCCTCTGCCCTAAAAAAGTAATCTTTTCGGTAAAGTCATAATCTCCGGCGTTATAGTTAAGCAAAAGTAATCCCGACTTTTCGTCATAAGAATAACTTACAAACTTAAATACCTTTATTTTTTTACTACCCATCTTTTACTGCTTTTTCCACATCTGTTTTTGTAATTATGCGCGGTAATATTATCGGAATACTTTGCCCTTTTTTGTAAAATACATACAAAGGCACGCCGTTTTTACCGTAACTGTTAAGAGCCTTTAAAATTCCCTCGTCTCTAGCCGTCCAATCAGCCTCCATAGGCACAGCGCCATATTTGATAAGCAACTCCCTAATGCTTGCACTATCTAATACCAACTTTTCATTGACAAGGCAAGTGAGGCACCAGTCGGCAGAGAACTTTAAAAACACTGCTTTTCCGCTCGCCAAGTTTTCCTTTAGAGCCTTTTCGGAATAAGCCTGCCAAAAGTCATCGCCGAACTTTTGCGCGTCCTCCTTAATCGCGAAAAGCGCAAGAACAAGCGCCGCAGCGGCAAAATACCACATCGCTTTTTTTCTTAAGAAGGCTGCCATGATGATAAAAATCTGCACGGTAATGGCGATGGAAAAGCCCACCGCGCCGGTCTGCCTTTCCAGCACCCACAAAAGCCACACCGCCGACAAATACAAAGGTATCGCCAGCACTTCTTCCACAACTTTCATCCACCTTCCCGACTTTGGCATAAACCGCACCCAGCCTCTAAAAATAGCCAGAATAAAAATCGGAAACGCCATTCCCAAGCCCATGAAAAAGAACACGAATATCGCCTCTTGCCAGCTTGCCAAAAGCCCATACGCCACCGCCGTTCCCATAAAAGGTGCGACGCAAGGCGTCGCCAGCAGCACCGCCAGCACGCCCGACATAAGCGCACCGTTTTTCCCCGCGCCCGCACCTGAGCCTTTAATGAAAGAAGGCGCCGTAACAAATCCCGAAAACATCATTCCCAAGACCAGAAGCAAGGAAATCATAAACAGGACAAAGGCGGGATTTTGCAGCTGGAATCCCCACCCCAGCAATCCGCCCGCGCTTTTTACCGCCACCAAGATGGCCGCCACAGCCATAAACGCCCCGACAACACCCACGGTATAAAAAAGGGCATTCTTGCGCACGGTCTTTGCGCTCGTCTTCATAAGCCCGAAAATCTTAAGCGAGATTATGGGAAACACGCACGGCATAAGGTTAAGCAAAAGCCCTCCGCCAAAGGCAAGTAGCAGAATGAAAAGCAGCTCCTCGCTCTCACCTTGGCTTGAAAAATCGCCGCCACTGCCGCTACCACCGTCTGCGACTTCCACCTTTTGCAAAGCCTCGGCAAACCCTGCCACAGGAGCGCCGTTTTCCCCGACCGGCACCGTCAATTCCAGCCCTGCTTCCCCCGGCACACACTCGCCGAACCCGCAAGAAAGCCAGTGAACCCGCGCGGCAATTTTAACCTCATCACCGCTAAAACCTTCCGGCGGAGTAACTTTTACAAAGTGATACACTTCATCACTATAGCCGTATTCGGTAAAGCCGACCGTATCAAAGAGCTTCGGCTCTTGCCACAGAATCTCGCCCGCGACAAAGCCCGAAGGCAAGGAAAGCTCTATCTTAGTAGCCTCGCCCGTCTCGCCCGGATTTTTGTAATAAGTATGCCAGCCCTTCGCTATATCAAACTTGACCGCAACCATAAAAGGCCGACTCACGCTGACGCTGTCCTTTTCCGCGACAAGACTCGCCTGCACCTGCTTTTGTTCTTGCACTTGCACCGGCGTTTGCGCCGGCGCCGCGCCTTCTCCTGTTAAAACCGCCCCTTGACCTAAAAGCATACACAAAGCCATAAAAAGCAGCTTTGATTTACGCATTTTTTACTCCCGCTTTCATACTTATCTCTTGCACATAACTAAAAGCCAGTTTAAATTGTTTTCAAAGTTTGTTCCAGCAAAACTATTACGCCAGGGAGATTTTTTATGAATAGATTCCTTTGTCTGTCTTTCGTTTTCGGCATTTTATCCGCACCGGCATTTGCCCAAAGTAATGAAGCTTTATCCTCCGCCCCGACGACGGTTGATTATTTCAGCTATTCATCCGAAAGGTGCAAAGATATCAAAGACGGCGCCGAGCTTTATCAAATAGCCGTATCTCTGCGCGATTCCAAAGATGCAAAGGATCAGATTGACGCGGTTGATTGTATGATCGGCGCGGCCTTCCGCAGTTACGGCGCGGCAGAGTATGAGCTTGCCCGTATGTATTCCGTTGGCTCTATCGTCCCGCAAAGCAATGTCTTTGCCTATCGTTGGGCGGAACTTGCGGTTATGGACGGCTACCCCGAGGCAAAGGAACTTCGCGATCGCTTGGAAGCGGAGCTTTCGGCTGACGAGCTTGAAGCCGCCATGAACCAAGCGAAAAAAGTTTATCAGGAAAGGCTGGTTGACACACCGTCAAGAGGCTCTTACGGAGCATCTTCCCGCACCACTCGCAGCCGCAGCCGCGCTTCGCAAAGATACTAGTTTTATTCTTAAACTTAAAAAGGATTTTTAATGAGCTTAAAGGTTGTCACTTTAGGTTGTCGCATCAACACCTATGAATCCGAAGTTATAAAGCAAATGCCTTCGGATATTGACGCGATTGTCGTGAACACCTGCGCGGTAACGGGCGAAGCGGAAAGGCAATGCCGCCAAACCATTCGCAAGTTAAGGCGTGAGAACCCTGATGCCTTTATCATTGTGACAGGTTGTGCCGCCCAAATTGCTCCGGAAAAATACGCCGCCATGCCCGAAGTTGATCGCGTCCTCGGCAACCTTGAAAAACTAAGTGCCGTGAACTTTAAAAAAGCCGCCCCCGCATATAATGTCGGCCCGTTAAGCACCCTTTCCGAAGAGCCTTTTTCCTCCGCACTCATAGGCGGCTTTGAAGGTCGAAACCGCGCTTTTTTGCAAATCCAACAAGGCTGCGACAACGCCTGCACCTTTTGCATAGTGACCAAGGCAAGGGGCAAAAATCGTTCATGCCCCCCGTCCCGCGTTCTTGCCGAAGCCAAAAAGCTGATTAAAGCAGGCTTTACCGAGTTCACTTTAACGGGCGTCAACATCGCCGACTATGGCAAAGATAAACCGGAATACGGCAACCTTACTTCACTTGCCGCATTACTCCTTCGCTCTTTCCCCGCCATAGCCCGCCTGCGCTTCAGCTCACTGGACATTGCCGCTCTTGATGATGATTTTGTCGCACTTATGGCAAGTGAGAAAAGGCTGATGCCGCACCTTCATTTTTCCTTGCAATCTGGCGATGACCTAATCTTGAAGCGCATGGGCAGAAGGCATTCCCGCGCCGACACCCTCACTCTTTGCCGCAAGCTAAAGGCGGCGCGTCCCGACATAATCTTTGGAGCAGACTTTATCGCGGGCTTTCCGACCGAAACGGAAACGATGTTTGCGAACACTCTAACGCTGGTAGAGGAAGTGCCGATTTTGCTCACACATGTATTCCCCTTTTCCGAGCGCGAAGGCACCCCCGCCGCCAAAATGCCGCCCGTAAGGCCCGAAATCCGTAAAGAAAGGGCAAAGAGGCTGCGCGATTTAAACTCCCGCATGCTCACCGCCTATTTTAAATCTTTAAAAGGCTCGACCGAAACTGTTTTGCTGGAAAGTGAAAATCGTGGTATAAGTGAACACTATATTCATGTGAATCTTTTGACCCCTCATAAAGCGGGGGAGATTGTGAGAGTAAAAATAGTCGGGCACAAAGGCAAAGAATTATTGGGAGAAGTGATAGACTGATGTTTGGATTTTTGGAAAAATTAAAAAGCGGCTTAAACAAGACCTCTGCCAACATAGCAAACAACCTCGCCCACGCCTTTACCGACCGCAAGCTTGACGATACTGCCTTGGAAGAGCTTGAAGAAACTTTGTTGATAGCGGACACGGGCGTTACCACCACAAATCAAATCATCGCCGACCTTCGCAAAGAAAAGTTCGGCAAGTCCGTCACCATCACCGAAGTAAAACAATTTTTAAGCGCAAGGATAGCGGACGCGTTGGCAGAAGTTGCAAAGCCTTTGGAACTTGATCCCGCGAAAAAACCTTTCGTCATTTTAATGGCAGGCGTAAACGGCTCGGGCAAAACCACTTCCATCGGCAAACTCGCCGCCCTGTTCAAAGCAAAAGGACTGCAAGTTTCCTTAGTCGCGGGCGACACTTTCCGCGCCGCCGCAATTGAGCAGCTGCAAGAATGGGGACGAAAAGTAGCGGTGCCGGTATTTGCGGGAAAATCGGGCGCGGACGCCGCCAGCCTCATCTACGACGCCTTTTTGCAAAGCAAGAAAAACGGTGATGATGTTTTGCTTATAGACACGGCAGGACGCCTGCAAAACAAAGCTGACTTGATGGCTGAATTGGGAAAAATCATCAAAGTGATAAAGAAAATCGACTCGTCCGCTCCTCATGCAAGATTGCTGGTTTTAGATGCGGGCATAGGGCAAAACGCCCTTTCCCAAGTCGATGCTTTCAAAAATATTTTGGACTTAAACGGCATAATTTTGACCAAACTTGACGGCACGGCAAAGGGCGGAATGATAGTATCTCTTGCTAGAACCTTCAAAATACCTGTAAACTATATAACAGCAGGCGAAGGGATTGATGATATTTTTCCCTTTATCGCAAAGGATTATGCTGATATTCTGGTTGGGTTAAAGTAGGAGAGGGGCAAAGTGTTACACACCGACGGCAACAAAACCTTAAAAGACTTCCTTTCATTAGACATTAATGAAGCGAAGTTGTTAGCGCTTTTATTTTCTTGCGATTTAATTCGCCGCGTCGCCGCACTTATGCTGGAGACCGCAGGCTCGTCCTTGTTCCTTTACGAGTTTTCGTCCGAAGGCCTGCCTTATGTCTTTATGCTTACGGGACTGTTCACGATTTTCGCGGCAGTTCACTTTATCCGCATAAAAAAGCTGCCCAACATTGCCGCGGGCATAACCATAATGGGCTTAGCCGCAATAACTTTTCTGCTGTATCTTTTGTATATCAGCGGTTACACGGTCTTTGCGACCTGGGGACTTATGATTTGGAAAAGCGTTTGCGTTTTGCTAAGCGAAATCACCTTCCTGTTAATAGCGTTAAAGTTCTGCCAATACGACTGGCGCTCGTGGCGTTTTGCCGCCATTTTATTCACCGAAGCGGTAGCGCTGGTGACCAGCGGACTTGCCGTCACGATATTGGTTTACTTTATAACCCCGATAAGCCTTGTATTTATAAGCTCGGTGCTGCTTTTAATCGCCGGCTCGATGCTTTACTCACTGGCGCAGAAAATGGACAGGAACAAAGGAGAATCCTCAACTCACACGGTTGAAGGGATAAAGAACTCGCCCCTGCAACTTTGGCTGGTTTTCACCTTCTTCCTTATGATGGCATTGTTCGTCATGGGCGGCTATTTGATAGAATATGTCTTTTACAAAAGCGTTTACGCCTACTGCGGTGCATGGCTCGCGGATATGACGGCATTTTTCGCCTTATATCATGTTTTTGTGGGCATGTTACTGTTCATCACCATCGCCGCTTTCCGCCAGTATAAGTGGCTGAGGGGGCTAAAGTTCACCGCACTGACGCTGCCGTTCTTTTTCTTTATGGCGGCCGCAGGTTGCCTTATCGGCTCGCTTTGGCTTTTGACCTTCTCGCGCATGGGCAAGAACATTTTCTACAAGATGATAATGACGCCCACGGCGAAGTTTTTTGCCGTTCCGCTCCTGCCCAGCCTAGGTAGGCACCTTTCGGCGGTGCGCCGCATTATTGTTGAACCTTTGAGCATCTTTCTTGCCGGCTTACTGCTTTTGTGGCTGGAAGCGCACCATGAAACAAACGAGCTCACCGCAATCTTGCTTATAGTTGCATTAGGCATCGTGCTTTCCGCCTATATTTCTTACCGCCTTTATACAAAGGTTGCCTTTAATTCGCTAAGCAACCGCTATTGGTGGGGAGGCACTTTGTTCTTGGAAGACGCCGCTTTAAAGGAAGCCATCGGCAAAGAAATAATGAACCAAGATGTTGAAAGCACGATATATTATCTTCGCGCGATAGAAGTTTCCCAGGGCGCCGACATTGAAAGCACCTTTATCTACGCGCTCAACCACCCGTCGGCACGCGTTCGCTTTTTTGCAATATCCAGACTCGAGGCCATGCGCTCCACACTGGCTCTGCCCATACTATTAAAGATGGTAAGCTCCGACCACTCGTTGGAAGTGAAAAACCGCGCCCTGCGCACTTATTGCGTCATCGGCGGCGAGCCGACTTTCAAGAAAGTAACCGCCTATTTAAAGGTGCCTGATCTGATAGACGGCGCCACAATCGGGCTGTTAAAAAGCGGCACGGAGGGAACATTTATCGGCGCCAGCAGCATCAACCGTCTTTTGTCCCAAGGAAGCAAAAAAGGAAAGATAAAAGTCGCCGGCATATTGGGTTCGGCGCGCCTCAGCGCCTACTGCCGCCCGCTTATCCCGCTTTTGAACGACCGCAACATTGAGGTAAGACAGGCCGCCATTATAGCTGCGGGAAAAATCGGCAGCACAAAACTTGCCGACAAGATGGTTGCCGCGCTTGCCACTCCCGAACTTCGCGAGGACGCCGCCGAAGGGATTTTAGGGCTGGGACAAAAGGCCCTGCCTTATCTTTCCGCTGCGCTTAAAGATGAGAAAATGTCATTTTTGGAGCCGCGTCTTATCAACCTCATCGGCAGGATTGGCGGTAACGCTGCCGCGACCATTTTGTCCGAGATGCTGAACAACACCTCGCCCAAAAACCGCTTGCAGATTCTTACGCTTTTATCGTCCAAAGACTTCCTTTTCCGCCCTCTTAATATTGAAATATTTAAGACCGCGCTCAAACTGGAGCAGGAGCGTAACCACTGGCTTTCCGTCTGTATCAAAGACCTTTCTCCCGCCAAGATAAAACCAAGCGGCGAGCAAAAGGACGCGCTCGGCATTCTGACCACCGCCCTTTCCAGCGAGGAGAAACAAAGCCATGAGATTATCCGCCTGTTAAAAATCATTTTGGAAGCCGGCGACGACTTGTCGGCTAAACTCGGCTTAAATGCCACACCCAAGCTGGAAAAGCTTCCCTCTTTACCTTTTGAGCAAAGGCTTGCCGACATTATCACTTTCGCGCCGACAAACCTGCACGAATGGACCGAGGCCGCCGCGCTTTACCTTGTCGGCAATTCCAAGAACTTGAATCTGGAAGCGACACTGCTCGGCGCTATGGAAACCAAAAGCTGCCTGGTTAAAGAGACTGCGCTTTGGGCATTGAGCCGCACGCTCGGAAGTGCTCGCATGAAAGAACTTGCCAAGGACTACCTAAAGGACGATTGCAAAAGTGTAGCCGGACTTGCGCGTTTTATTCTGGATTAATTTTAAGGAGAAAAAGATATGCGCCTTACATTTGAAAAAGTTTTATTCCTAAAGACCGTTCCTCTGTTTGAGAACATACCCGAATCGGTGCTTAGCGACATTGTTGAGCAAAGCAGTGATGTGACGGCGATTTTGGGCTCGGACATTGTAAAGGCGGGCGAGGTTTTAGACTCGCTTTACATCGTGGTCCAAGGCGCAGTGCGTTTTTCCAAAGAAGGTAAGACGATAAAGGACATAAGAAAAGGCGGCACCTTCGGCGAAGTTTACGCCTTTGATCCCGCGCCGATTGACCTTACCATATCGGCAATTGACGACACGCTAATGTTCCGCCTTACCAAAGACGACCTTTACAACCTGATAAACGAGCATCCGGATATCGCAAGGGCGCTTATTCCGTCTTTGTGCAAGCGCCTCCGCCTTGCGGACATACGCAACATTTAAGCCAAAGCCAAAGCCAACGGAAGTTAACTGCTACCTACACGCCTTTTACTACTACACGCCTTTTAAATAGGCTTCATACTCGTCTTTGCTCATGAAAGAAGCGAGCTCTCCGAAATCGGCAGAAGTCATCTTGATGAACCAGCCCTTGCCCTCGGCGTCGGTATTAACAAGGCTTGGGGTCTTTTCCAAATCGGCATTAAGCTCCACCACCGTCCCCGACAGCGGAGCATACACCTCGCTCGCAGTCTTGACCGACTCGACAACCGCAAACCGCTCTCCCTTGTTAAGAGCCCCACCGACAACGGGTAGCTCTACAAAAGCGACATCGCCAAGCTCACTTTGGGCATAGTCGGTAATGCCGACCGTGGCAACATCGCCCTCTACCTCAATCCAACTATGCGATTTTGTGTATCTTCTTTCCATTTTTCCCCGCTTGTAAGAAGGCTAAAAGATAAGGAAAATAAGCGAATGAATCGCTATTCCTCATGCTTCTTTTTCATCTTGTAAAACAAAAGCAAGCCGAAAGGAACGATGGCCAAATAGACGATTGTCGTAACGCTCATGACCAGCCAGAATTGCGTGAGCAAAAAGCCCAAATAAACGGCTACCAAGACCAAAAAGAACGGCGCATCTTTCGCTCTGATTTTAACTTTCTTCACGCATATTGTCGGCACTCTGCTCGCCATAAGAACCGCCGCAACAAAGACGAACATCCCCACGAGCCACGGAGTATTGAAAAAGTCGTTTCCGGTATCAAGATACAGCATCAAAGGCGCGATTGCGACCATAGCACCGCCCGGTGCGGGCAGACCTACAAAGAAGTAATCCCAGTAGTGCGCCCTCGGCTCTTCCTCTAACATCGTATTAAAGCGAGCCAATCTGAGCGCACAGCAAATCGACAGTAAAAGCGCCAACATCCAGCCTATTTTAGGGAACACGGACAGCGACCACATATACATCACGAACGCGGGCGCCACCCCGAAGCTTACGAAATCGGAAAGAGAATCAAGCTCGGCCCCGAACTTGGAAGTAGCGTCAAGCATTCTTGCAATGCGCCCGTCAAGCCCGTCGAACACCGCCGCCAATATGATGAACAAAGCGGCAAAGTCCCACTTTCCCATAACGGCCCAGCGCATTGCGGACACGCCGCACGAAAGCGCCAACAAAGTAACCAGATTAGGTATCATGGTCGTAAACGACAAAAAGCCCTTTATCTTATCTTTCGCACTTATTGAAGCTTCCACAACGCTGGAAACTTTGGGCATAGTTTTTCTTTTTCTTACCATTAACGAACAACTCCTTTACGTCCGATTTTCACACTCATATCAGCGATTACGGTTTCACCGCCGATAGTTTCCTGCCCACAATCAACCATGGGCTCCACCCCTTCGGGCAAATAGACATCCATTCGGCTGCCGAAGCGCATAAGGCCGAACTTCTGCCCGCTTTTGACATCTTGCCCCACCGTTAAATCGCCAAGAATTCTCCTTGCGATAAGTCCGGCGATTTGCACAAAGCCGAGATTATTATTTCCGTAAGTAGTCTTCATTGACACAAGGTTACGTTCGTTTTCGGCGCTTGCCTTATCCAAAGAAGCATTAAGGAACTTACCTGCAACATAGACCTGTTTGGTAATCTTGCCCGTCGCCGGCACGCGATTTATATGCACATTAAAAAGCGAAAGGAAAATGCTGATTCTGTAAACAGGCTCTTTTCCTATATCCATTTCGGCAGGAGGCACGATTTTTACAATGCTGTTAACCGTCCCATCGGCAGGAGCAACAATAAGGCTATCCCCGACGGGCGTAACTCTTTCGGGATCACGAAAGAAGAAATACACGAACACCGCCGCCAAAAGCCCCATAAAGCCGAGCACATCGGAAAAGAAACACAGCACAAAGGCAATACCCGCGGCGATTCCCACGAACTTCCACCCGTCCATATGGATATTCGGCAACAAAAACCTTTGCCACGAAAGCTTAACTTTTCTATCGCAAGGTTCCTCTTTTTTTTGCGCTTCTTTATTCATATTTTTCTCCCTAAAAAATTAAACCCAAATCCGGTCGCAAAACTTTACCCGCTAAGGTTATTACTCTTGTGCAAAAGACGCAAACAAAATATCACCCTCGCACATTCTTATTTCAATAGCATTTTATACGCGGGCGTTCCGTAGAGCCTGGGATTTTTACCGGCAAGGTCGGGTATAGTCTCACCTGCCGCGCTCACTGCTTTTATATCCGCGCCCTTGGCAATTAGCAGCTCAACAATTTTGGGATTGCCGGTTTTTATCACCGCACACATAAGCGGAGTAGTCCCCTGCGGACCTTTGGCATTTACATCAGCCCCTGCCTCAATAAGCGCATTTATGGCCGGCACACTGGGATTCTGCATAACGGCAAGCATTAAAATCGTCATTCCCATAGGTCCTTTTGCATTAACATCGGCACCGTTTTTGATAAGCTCTTTTATAACTTCGGCGCTGGGATTTTGCGTCGCCGCATACATCAAAGGAGTAACGCCCTTCTCCGCCTCGGCATCAACCCTCGCCCCGCTTCTGATTAAAATATCTATAATCGCGGGATTTTGATTTTTGGTCGCGGCATACATCAAAGGCGTTCTTCCCTTTATGTCTTTGGCGTTAGCATCAGCCCCTTCCAGCATCAAAACCTTGATTATTTCGGGATTGCTGTTCTGCCCCGCCGCCACCATTAAGGGCGTGAGTAGATTATCATCGCGATCGTCCATATCCGCACCGTTTACGATTAGCGTCCTTAACACATCAACACTGGGATTATTAGCCGCGGCGGCCAAAAGCGGCGTAACACCTGACTCGTCTTTATCATTAACATTGGACCCTGCGTTTATAAGGGCTTTTATCACTTCGGGATTAGGATTTTTTTCTGCCGCAAATATCAAAGGCGTCACACCTTTAAGCGCGCGATAATTTGCATTTGCTCCCGCTTTTATCAAGGCGCGCACCACCCCGACTTCCTTATTCCCCGCCGCTGCAATCATAGGCGTAACAAGAGCGCTGTTTGCCTTATTGGGATTAGCACCCGCTGCCAAAAGCACTTTTATCACTTCGGGATTTTCATTCCTCTCCGCCGCCAAGACCAAAGGCAAATACGCACCTTTTCTTCCTTCACCATCGGCCTTAAGCCCGCTTTTGATAAGCGCATTTATGACATAGGGATTGGGGTTAGTCGCCGCTGCGGCATCTAAAACCGTCATACCGTTCTGTGCGACTTTCTTAATATCCGCACCGCTTTGCACCAGCATATTTATAATCTCGGGGCGCTTAGCTTTCATTGCCGCTCCGAATATGGGAGGATAGCCGCCTTCGGGAGTGAAATTAACATCAGCCCCGCGCGCAAGCAAAAGCTCGGTCACCAGGGGATTATCGTTTTCCTCGACCGCCACGCTTAAAGGCGTTTGCCCCATACTGTCCGCCTCGTTAACCTTTGCTCCGTGTCTTATAAGCATAGCCGCGAGCTCGGGATTTTTGGAATGCTTAATCGCGGTTATAAGAGGCGTCCCGCCGTTAAACCGCTTGGCGTTAACATCGGCACCTGCCTTAACCAAAGCCGCCGCAACTTCGGGATTTTTGTTGTGCTCCAAAGCAATCATAAGAACGGTTGCACCGGTTTTGTCTTTATCATTAATATCGGCGCCCGCCTTCGTCAAAACGGTAATGACATCGGGATTGGTATTGTAGCGCGCCGCCAGCATTAACGCCGACCAGCCTTTAATTTCCTTATCCCCGACTCTCGCACCCCTTTTAATAATGTCTTTAACGATTTTCGCGGGAGCATTCTGATACACCGCCAGCATCAAAGGCGTCCATCCGTTCGCATCCTTTTCATTTATGTTTTTGATTGCGGATATTTTGCCCTCACTTATAAGCTCCGCGACATCGGCTTTAGCACTATAAGGAACAACCAAAAAGGCGACAAACAGCAACAAAAGTAATCTTCTCATCTCACGCTCCCTTTTCTTGCCTTTGATTCCTAATTCGTAATCAGCATTTTATCAAGTATAATCTTGCCCGCTTTTCAGTTATCGGCTATCGTTAGGGCACAAGTTTTAACCCCTTAAAAGCGAGCGGAAAAAGGTATGAATCTTATCAGACAATCCCCCTTTAAAAGCAAAGAGAACCAAAGCTTTTGCCTGTTTTTGCTGGTGCATTTTGCCCTTTGGACGCTTCTTCCGCTGCTTCGCCAAAGCATTCCCATGGACAGCGTCGAGGCTATCATATGGGGGCAAATCTGCGACTTCGGCACACAAAAGCACCCGCCGCTTTCCGGCTTTCCCGCGGCTTTTTTCTTTTGGCTTTTCGGACAAAAGGCAATCGGCATTTACCTTTTAAGCCAAGTATTTATCTTGCTCGGCTTTGTTTACATTTTCCGCCTTGCCCGCCTGTTTTTAAGTGCGGAAAAAAGCTTCCTTTGCGTGATATTGCTTGAAGGCGTGATTTATTACGGCTTCACCTCTGCCGAGTATAATGTCAACATAGTGTCCCTTGCCCTTTGGCCGATGCTCACTTTTTACTTTTATAAAGCTACGCATGAAGGCACCCTTTCATCATGGATTTTATTCGGTGCTTTCACCGCACTCAACCTGCTTACGAAATACACCTGCGGCGTGCTGATTATGGGCGCGGGCTTATATATGCTTGCTTCTCCCCTTGGTAGAAAAGCTTTTAAAACTTTGGGCTTTTACTTAAGCATCATAACCGCCCTGATTATCATCTCGCCGCATGTTATCTGGCTTTATAATTACGACTTTTTCGTGCTTGATTATTTCGCCCACCGCACGGGAAAGCCTTCGTCTTTAGGCTACCTTTCGCACCTTTGGCACCCCGTAAAATTCATTTCGGCGCAAGTCTTGGCAGGTCTGGGAGCAATCCTTCTTTACTTTGCCGCATTTTATAAAAACCAAAAAAGCCCCTTGCCGCAAGTATCCAAAGACGACAGGCTTTTTATCCTTTGCCTCGGGCTTGCACCGCTGTTAATCTTCGCCGCCATTGCGCTTTTCACGGGAGTATATTTAAAAAGCATGTGGGGCACCCCGCTCCTTTACATGCTGACCATAGGGCTGTTTGTATTTTTTCCCTTTGCGCTCGGTAAGACCACTTTTAAGAATCTTTTAAAAGGCGCCTATGCTCTGATGTTTTTATTCCTGCTGGCCGCGGGAGCAATCTACACCTGTGCCGGCGGCGAAAAGCAAAACTTGGACGCGAAAGCATTTGCCGCCCTACTTCACTCTGCCATCGGTAACGACCAAAAACTTTACTATGTCGCGGGCGATATTTGGTACGCGGCGAATATGTCGCTTTACGACCGCGACCGCCCGACAGTAATCTTGGACATCAAAAATCCGCACAACCCCTGGGTCCGAGAGGCCGACTTTTTAACCCGCGGAGTCCTGATAATTTCCGAAGGAAAGGGCTCCTATAACGCTCTTAAAAGCAAGTATGAAACGACCCCGCTTTCAATGCTTGAAATAAAAATGAAAAGTCCCTTTGGCAAAACCGAGAAAAGGGATATATACTACTTTATGATATTACCTTCAAAGGAACCCCAGCGATGACGAAGCAATCTTTAAGCATAGTAATTTCTGCCTTTAACGAACAAGGCAACATTGCGCCCCTATATAAGAGCCTTAAAAAGGAAATAAAATCCCTTCCCTTAAAGAAAGTCGAACTGATTTTTGTGAACGACGGCTCGACCGACGCGACTCTTGCCGAATGTTTAAAATTGCAAAAGAAAGACCCTGCCGTCAAAATCGTGAACCTAAAGCGCAACTTCGGGCACGAAATTGCCATGACCGCAGGCATGGACTATGCCAAATCCGACGCGGTTGTTTTCATGGATGCCGACCTTCAACACCCGCCCTCGCTTATTCCCGAAATGGTGGCGAAGTGGCAAAAAGGCGATGACATTATCTTGACCAAAAGGGTGGATAATCTTGGCGCTTCAAGAACCTATAAAATCCTGTCGAAAATCTTTTTCAAGTTCCTGAACCTCATCTCCGAAACCGAGATTCCGGAAAAGAATCCGGACTTTCGCCTTGTGGATAAAAAGTACATCACCTTCCTTAAAAACTTTAGCGAAAGGGACAGGGTTTTTCGCGGACTTTTAAGCTGGGCAGTTCCGCAAAAAAATCTTTGCACGCTGTCTTTTGTCGCCCCGAAGCGGCACACCGGCACTTCAAAATACAACTTACGCAAAAGCGTTGCGCTGGCGATTAACAGCATCACCGAGTTTTCGGTAAAGCCGCTGCGCCTTTCCATTTATCTTGGCGTGCTTACCGCGCTTTTTGCGGCGGGTCTTATGATTTATGTCATCGCCGAGCATTTCATTTTGAACAAGCCATCTTCGGGATATGCTACGATTATGACCGCCGTCACCTTTATCGGCGCGGTCGAACTTATTGTCCTCGGCATAGTCGGCGAATACATTGGCAAGATACACATGGAAGTCAAAAAGCGCCCGCTTTACTTTGCCGAATTTTTAACAAGGAGTACCAAAAATGCTAAAACCAAATAAAAGAATCTTTCTAAACGCTGACGATGTCGGCATCAGTAACGGAGTTAATCGCGCGGTTACGAACGCCATTGCGAAGGGTGCCCTTCGCAGCATAAGCGTCATCACCAACCTCACTCACTCGATTGACGCGATTAACATTGCCACGGCATACCCCGATGTAAAGACGGGCTTGCACCTTAACATCATGATAGGGCATTCCATCAACGATGCGGAAGATGTGCCTTACTTAACGGACACTTTCGGCAAGTTCCGCGGCGGCTTTATCAGGCTCTTTCTCATTTCTATTTTTCACAAAAAAGAATTGCAGTCGCAAATTGAAATAGAAACGATTGCCCAGATGGACAAGCTCCGCGATAAAGGCGTCGTGATTGATCACATCGACTCACACCGCCACATTCACATGATACCGGCGATTTTCTCGGTAATGAAAAAGATAGCCGAGCAGTATAACATTCCTCGCATTCGCGTCACGAACGAGCGCTTTTTCAACACCTTTTCGCACAACAGTTCGATGAGTTATCTTTGGGACGGAGGCTTAATAAAGTTCTTGCTTTTAAAGTTCTTGAGCCTTTTCATAAACTACCCGACCAAGACCTATTTTTACTCGGTTTTATTCACCGGCAAGATCAGCAAAACAAGGCTTCGCGGCTTGCGTATCCCTTCCAAATACGCCGAGGCGGAAGTTATGATTCACCCGAACATGCCCGAGTTCGACATGAACACCGGAGTAATTGATAGGAACATTTTGTCGCCCAATCGCAAAATGGAATATGAAACAGCCATGGATAAGTCGCTTTTTAATGCTTAACCTTTACAAAAAGATAGAGGACATATGGTTTAAAATCGGTGAGAAAATCCGCTTTGTTTTAGTGGGCGGATTTAACACCGTAGTGGCCTATCTTGTCTTTATTTTCATATATCACATCATCGGGATAAATTATAATGCGGCCTTGATTACACAGTATCTTATCACGGTAAATGTATCTTTTTTAACTATGCGTTATTATGTTTTCCAAAGCCGTGGCAATCTTGGCAAAGAGTTTTTAAAAACATGGCTTGTTTACATTCAAATGTTTTTTGTAAACGCGGCAATTTTGAACTTTTTAGTCATTGTTCTTAAGCTTGGCCCCATACTTTCCCAAGGGCTGTATCTTTGCATCTCGACCATACTCACCTACCTTCTTCACCGTAACTTTTCCTTTAGAAAGAGCAAACAAAAATGAAACCTTTTTTCAGCAAACACAAAGACCTTATTTACGGAGTTATTCTTGCCTTTATCGCCATGTTCATATGGGCGGTTAACCCTTTAATAGCTACCGAAATGTCGGACAACATCAGCCCCGTTGAGTTTGCTTTTTTCCGTTGGTTTATTGCCTTTTTATTTTTATTCATTTTCACTTTTAAAAAGATAAAAAAGGAATGGAGCATCATAAAGAGACAATGGAAACTGATTTTGGCATTGGCGTTTGCCGTTCCGGTTTTTGATAATCTTTGCTTTTATACATCGGGACATACGACCAGCGCGCTCAACATGGCTTTGATAGGCACGGCGATACCTCTTTTCATTGTTATTTTAAACTTTGTTTTTCTAAAGAAAGTCATAACCAACTTGCAGTCCTTGGGGATTTTAATCGCGCTTTTCGGAGTGCTTTACATCATCACCAAAGGCGACTTGGCGGTACTTACCGAACTGCAATTTAATGCGGGAGATATTTTCATTTTAATCGCGACTTTTGCTTTTTCGGTTTACACTTTCCTGCAATACAAAAAGGACAAGGACTTAAGCCCCGATGTTTTTCTGGCCATGATAGCGGGAGCAGGCAGTCTTTTGCTTTTGCCGCTGTTTATAATTTTTGAAATAATCCACCCGCACATTTTATATTTCACCGCCAAAGAAATACTGACACTTATTTATGTAGGCACCTGTGTCGCGCTTATAGCCTATCTTTGCTGGAATGCCGCCGTAGAAAAATTAGGCGCTTTAAAGACCAGCATACTGGATTATTTTTCTCCGCTTTTAGTCGCGCTGATGGTATTTATTTTTCTTGAGCAACCCTTTTCCGCAGACCAATTCATCGGCGGGGCTCTCATAATCTTCGGCTGCATTTTGATTAACATCAACAAAAAAGTTGACTAGACACAAAAATTGAAGTAAGCTCACGACCACACAAGGTCATATTATTTTTAACCTTTAAAGGAAGTTTACCATGTCTGAAGCCGAAATAAAATTAAAAGAAATCGCCACACAATTACAATCGGATAAGGGTAATGGAATTTCTCTAGAAAAAGCCTATCATACTTTACATAACATTGCTAAGGGAAATCCGGAACTGGCAGACCAAGTCTTTGGTACATTTAAAACAGCTATACAATCGGATAAAAATAGTGAACTTTCTTTAATAATAGCCTACCATTATTTAAGTGACATCGTCGAAGCAGATCCGACCTTAGTCGAGCAGGTGCTTGATACATTTGAAACCGCTGTGCAATCGGATAGAAACAGTGGAGATTCATTAAGAATTGCCTACGAAAGTTTAAGTGACATTATCGAAGCGAATCCGGCATTGGCCGAGCAGATTCTTGGTGCTTTTAATACTGCCTTACAATCGAATGAATATGACCAAAATTTTTTGGAAGAAGCCTACCATTATTTACGTGACATCGTCAGAGCAGATCCGACCTTAGTCGAGCAGGCTTTTGATACATTCAAAATGGCCCTGCAATCGGATAAAAATGATGAAGATACTTTAATAGGAGCCTACTGTGCCTTAGGTCAAACCGCCGAAGCGAATCCGGCTTTGGCCGAACAAGTCTTTGATGCGTTTAATACTGCCCTGCAATCGGACAAAAATAATGGAAATTCTTTACATAGTGCTTGCATTGTTTTAAGTGAAATCGCCAAAGTAGACCCAACATTAACCAAGCAGGTTCTTGATACTTTTAAAACTACCTTACAATCGGATAGGAACAATGAACCCTCTTTAAGAACAGCCTACTATACTTTAGGTGATATCGTTATGGCCAACCCAACCTTAGCCGAACAGGTCTTTACCACGGTTAACATTGCCTTACAATCAGATAAAAATGAGGGGTCTTCTTTACGCGGAGCCTACTATACTTTAGGCAACATCATCGTAGCTGACCCGACTTTAGTCAAACAGGTTCTTGATACATTTAAGGCTACCCTACAATCGGATAAAAATGATCGGAATTCCTCAGGGGTCCCCTACTTTGCTTTAGGTGACATCGTCAGGGCCAACCCAACCTTAGCCAAACAGGTTTTTGACATGTTCAACATTGCCCTGCAATTGGATAAGAATGAGGAATATCCTTTATCTGGAGCCTACTCTACGTTAGGAGAAATCGCTAAGACAAATCCGACACTGACCAAACAGACCTTTGCCACAATTACCGCTGCCTTGCAATCGGATAAGAATGATGGGAATTCTTTAAGTTGGGCCTACGAAGCCTTAGGTGACATCGTCATAACCGTTCCGGCATTAGCCAAGCAGGTTCTTGATACCTTTAAAACTACCGCACAATCGGATAAGAATGATGGACTTTCTTTAAGACACGCCTACTTCGTTTTAAGTGGCATCGTCGAAGCAAATCCGGATTTGGCCGAGCTGGTTTTTGATGTAGCCGTTCAAGGAAAAGATTCTGAATATAAACTTTATACTTACAGAACTTGCATGAAGCATTTGCGCCCACATTTAAAAGAAATAGTGGCAAAGCACCCCGAGATTAAACAAGATTTGCTTATTGCTGATAATGGACGTTCTATGAACGATGAAGAATTTGAGTATGCTTTAGTTCATTTTGATAAGGAAACGCTCGCAAAAGCAATAAGTTCCCGTAATCAACAGCGTATTATGTAATGAATTGGTCAAAGCTTCGGCTCAAGATATCAGTATTAAAGAAAATACTTTAACCCGGTCCACAAAACTGCTGCGTTACTTTTTTCTACCATAATCCGTTATATCTTATAAATGGTCGAAATCACCCGAACTATTCTATAACCTATATTTATTGCTGTTTGTTCTTATACAATAGCCACAAAGGATTTTGAAGCCGTTGAGTTTTTTCTTGTTTTGGCGCGACTTCCTTTTCTTTTTCCGGGAAAGCCATCTCAAATTCTTTTTCAAATTTTTTCATAAATTCAGGTCCGAAGGTTTCACCGTTCTTTAAAGCCTCTCTTAACAAAGGTAGTGTTTTATGTGCCATTTTGTTTATAACGTAGTTTGAGTATAAAATTTCTTTTTTCTCACCGCGAACATCTTCATCCATAATTTCTTGAAATGCACTGGTAATTGACTCATCTACCATCATTTCTGCTTCTTCAATATCCGACACATTTGGATTTCTTTTAAGTTGAGGAAAATCCTTTAGTATTTGAACGATTTTATTATCCCCTTTAAGGTATTCTGACAATTTTTTAATAGCTTTTGAATCATTAAATAGACCATGCACTTTTTCGTGATAGATAGTAGAAGAAATTCTTCCGATATCAATTGGCCTTGTTCCGTCCAAGGTATCTATCCCGATAGCTATCCATTGTTGATCTTCTTGTTGAGTATGAAAATTTTCTCCGCGACATCCAATTATAGAGGTTGGGAACATATAGACAGTAATTTTATCTTCTTTAGGCTGGTAATCAGGATTAAAAAAGTGTTCTACTTGTTTTAATGGATCAAGTGCCATTTTATTCAAGAAGTCATTTACTTGAGAAGCTTTATTTTGCAATATTTTTTCATTATCCTGATAAAATTTTTGATAAACCGGATAAACCGAATCAATCATGGCATTGATTTTATCCGCTTTTATTTTCGGATTAGGGGATTTGGTAATGAATTCTTTCAAATCATCTACGGAACTCATTTCGCTAAGGAGTTTTTTCATTGCTTCAAACAAATTCTCATCACGAACAAAATCAACTAACTTTTCAAAATCTGTTTGTTTCAGGTCAGGAAGTTGTTCCAACCATGCATTTTTTTCGCCGTGTTGTTGAGAATAAAAATTAGCCGCATTCAAAAGTGCAACAAATCCGGCAATTTCACTTGGTTGAACAGAATAATGCATACTTTTTTCCTTTCTTCTTTCAGATTTTTTCGTCTTACAAAATTATTCCTTTAAACGCAATAAAACAACATCATTTCTGATGCTTTGTGTTCAGAGGTCGGAATGACGCTACGGTCGAACCGCTTCGCTGGTTAAAATCCATTGCTCCGCAATCTATATAATAAAAAACCCAGAATACAAAAAAACTAAAACATGCTTAACAAACGTAACCACGGCATATTCTAAGCTTTTTTATTGTCCTTTGGTACAGATTGCCTTGACGATTTCTTATCATGCAGACTCAGTAAATCTTGCAAAGTCTGCTTCTCCAATGCGGTTTTGCACCAATAGTCAAGCTTCAAAGATGCCAACATAGCTATGGCTTCTTTTGATAAAGTTTTTTCATTCAAAGGAGTATTTTCATCAAATTTCTGCCCGTATTGCTTATCACGCCGATCAGCGATAACGTCCAGCACCTTTTGCGGCGTCTTACGAATATACTCTCCGCCCAAAGCAGATAAAGCAGCATATACTTCGGCATAAACCTGACTTTTATTCATATGTTCTTCCATTTGCCCCTCTCACAATTCCCATAACATCTTGTTGTAAAGCGGCTCTCTGAGCTTTGACATCACTTGCTTGAGTGTTTTTGAACAACGCATTATGCCTTATACTTTTTTCCAAAGATGCTTTAACGCGCTGCGGAAAGAACTTATAATCCGATGGCACCTTATCATAGCCTGCTTCACGAGATGAAAGCGTATGATCTTTACATATATCTTCCTTGGTCAACAATGTATAAGGCATAGACTTATCGCCTCTTTGGTAGTGTGTAGCATTCCAACAAGGATCACTATATAAACCATAATAATCATCAATACGAATAATACTGTGAGCGTTTGAACTCAGAGTAAAATGGAAAAAATTATCAATATAATTATCTGCATTTTTTTGATCAAATAACCTTAAGTTATCTTTTCCCCCTACGCAGTTCACTGTCTTGGCTTGAATACCTTTTAATCCGAGCAAATACTGTTCCCCTCTGGCATATCCTTCACAAACACAGTTGTTGTCAACAAGACAGCAGTATGCACTATTAGCGCCATCAAAATACTGCACCACTCTTGCCGTAGCTTTATCATCTTTTCCGGCGACAGATTTGGTATGTCTACTTTTAAAGGTATCATCATCATAAGTAACATTTTCTGCCAAATATCTTTCCACGGCAACAATCGTATCAAATTTCGAAGAATTTTTAGGTAAAATGTCATGCAAAATCTGACAGGCTTTATTATGCATTTTACACATATTATACGTATCTATCTCAACGTTCTTATCGCCTTTAAAGTTATCATGACGGAGAAATTCACACCATTTAACTATATGTTTTTCCTGCTCTAATGCATCAAACGCTTCCTGATTGTAAGTGCCATCCAAATGATTGTACCCGATAGCTTTTGGGAAAAGTTGCACATCCAACTTCACTTTTGAAAAATTGTCTTTGTTTTGAACAATGGCTTTATCCAGATTTTTAATTTCTTGCAACCATTCATTCCCATAGCATGCCAAAGAAAATAGCTCCGACAACTTATCAATACCATCAATAGTTGCTAAACTTGCGTTGTTGCTGATATTAACATCAAAAAGCTTTGGCAATTTACCTAAATCTATCTCCGATATGAATTCCTGATTAGTTATAGACAATCTTTCTAAATTTTTGCACCTTTCAATACTCCAAACATCCTGCTGTTTGATTGAGCGAATCTCGTTTATATAATGGTATTCGTTATCAATTGTTCTATTTTTAATAGACAACCCCCGCAAATTTGGGAACAGCTTATGTATATCTTTTAGATCCCCTGCTCTAGGTCCTTCAAGATCAAGTTCGGTAATCTTTGCCAATTCTTCATTAGTAAAACGTAATCCTCCAAAATTGCCTTTATCTATTCCGTGCTTATCCTTGAGCTCGTGACAAACCGCTACCGTCAGGCTTATTGGTAATTTTATCAGTTCATCATTTTCCATGGGCGTCATCCTCCGCTTACACCTTTCTTTATAGCCTATTTTTCGTAAAAAAGCAAATTACCCGTGCCTTTCGTCCAATTCCGCAATCTATATAATAAAAAACCCACCCTAAAGGTGGTTTTTTATTCTATGGTCGGAATGACGGGATTTACTCACTGCGTTCGCACTAAAGTGCCGGCAACATAAATGTTGCCGTT
>Ga0079305_1001425_pt1 | contig 31647 bp, 39 predicted proteins | sample LMS_cellobiose_e_FD_79183 | JGI IMG/M metagenome (GOLD analysis project Ga0079305, IMG submission 79183) | Rumen-fistulated moose microbial communities from Alaska, USA - LMS_cellobiose_enrichment | ecosystem: Host-associated > Mammals > Digestive system > Stomach > Rumen fluid ... | reverse complement strand
CGGTCAGGGCAGGCTCTGAGGCTCCACTGGAGCCTCATTCACTACCTGCCCGTTCGAATCCCTGCTCATTCCAAGTAACAAAAGAAGCACCCAAACTGGGTGCTTCTTTTGTTGGCGCAGAGAGAGGGATTCGAACCCTCGATACCATTCCTGGTATACACGATTTCCAGTCGTGCGCCTTAGACCAGCTCAGCCATCTCTGCACAGCGTCCGTTGGCTATCTTACACTATTTGTTTTCAGATTGCAAGTGTTTTTTCAAAAAACCTGGCGCTCATTTTCCCTGGGCCCAGCTCTCCAGCATGGCCCGAACGGACCGGGTCATCTCCCTTGAAAAATCAGAATCCCACTTGAAATGACGAAAACCGGTGATCCATTGGGCGAATTCCTCCGGAGTCCGGCCCTGCCGCTCCATAAGCATGGCGGCCAGGTCCCGCTCCGCATAGCCGTTTTCGCAGACCACATCCGCCACCCGGAACCGGGGCGGCTTCTGTCGGGCCCTTTGCCCCTCCGTGGGCACGCCGAAGCAGACCATGGCCACGGGCAGCACATGGGCGGGAAGGTGCAGCAGCTCCCTGTGGATCTCGTAGTTTTCCAGAATATCCCCGATATAGCAGGAGCCCACTCCCAATGCCTCCCCGGCGACGACGGCGCTTTGCGCGGCGATGAGGGCGTCCGACATGGCCAGGAACAGGTCCCCCTCGCCGGGCCGGCGGGTGGAGGGGTCGTCCCTTTCAAACAGGGTGAACCAGCGGTGGTAGTCCGCGCAGAAGATGAGCACCAGCGGCGCCGTGGCGATGAAGGGCTGGTGGTCGCAGGTTTCGCTGAGCCGCTCCTTCAGGGTCTGGTCCGTGATGTCCAGGATGGTATACAGGGTCATGTTTCCGGCGGTGGGGGCCTGGAGGGCGGCGTTCAAAATGGCCGCCTTGGTTTCGGAAGGCAGGGGGCCGGGCTCATAGACCCGAACGGATTTGCGCTCGTTCAGCAGGCGAAGGGCCTCATTCATGGGGTTCCTCCTTCCGCTTGGCCAGCTCCATCAGCTCCGGATAGCGGGAGATGATATAGCTGTAGCTCTTGCGATTGTGGGGGATGAGGCAGTTGGAGCAATCCTTCACGCCGTTCTCCGTATAGCGAAAGTTGCCCTTGCATTTTTCACCCAGGGCATACAGCGGACAATAGCAAAACAGGCAGTTGAAGTCCTCCGGATGGTCCGTAGGGTGGCAGGGGAAAAACTCACATTCCCTGTGCTGAAAAAAGGAGTAATGGCACTCCTCGGGCTTTTTGTAAAAGGCTTCGCTGTGGGCCATGCTTTCGACCTCCTTTTGGTTCTATGCTTATCTTACCCGTCCCAGGGGCCATCGTCAAGGTCAATCCTCGGGGCTCTTGAACCCTTCGCCAAAGACCTCGTCGTTGGGGGAGATCATGATGAGGGCCCTTTCGTCGATGGAATAGACCAGCTTCTTCACCCGATACCCCTCCGAATTGGAGCAGGCCACCAAAAGGAGGGTGTGCTCCAACCCGGAATAGGCGCCCGTGACCTTCATCATGGTCACGCCCCGGCCGATCTGCTTGCCGATGGCGCCGGCCACGGCCTGCCCCTTGTCGGTGATGATGGTGATGCGCTTGCCGGAGCCGGTGCCATAGAGGATCTTGTCGATCATGACGGTGCTGGCCGCGGTCATGACGATGCCCTGCAAAACCGCGTCCACCCGGCCAAAGACGAATCCGCCCGCCAGGATGATGGCCCCGTCGATGAGCAGCGTGATGGAGCCCACGGACAGGTGGGGGAACTTCTTGCGGATGGCCATGATGATGAAGTCGGAGCCGCCGGTGCAATAGCCCCGGGCATAGATGAGAGCCAGGCCCACGCCGGAGAGGAGGCCCGCAAACAGGGCCGCCAGCAGCGGATCACCGGTATAGGCGGGCACATGGGGATAGATCACATCCAGCACAAAGGCGATGATGCCCATGGAGACGATGGATTTCAATAGATATCTCTTTCCAAGATAGGCATAGCACAGCAGGATGACCGGGATGTTGATGATCACGGTCAGCGTGCCGATGGGGAGGAAGGGGAAGAAGTGGTTCACCAAAATGGCGAGGCCCGTGATGCCGCCGGGGGCGAAGTTGGCGTTCACGGCGAACACATATACCCCCGCGCCATAGAGCAGCGCCCCCAGCACATCCGCCAAAATGTCCTTGCCCCACTCCTGTATGCAAAAGGATTTTTTCAGATTTTTCATGGTTTCCTGCCCCCCTTCGATCAGATGATAGACTGTATAATATCATGACTCTATTCATTTGGCAAGGGGCTCGCAGGGAAAATCAGTATCCCAGGAAACGGTCGAGGATGCTTCCGTCCACGGCGTTGATGGTGAGGATGGACATATTGTGAAAGTGCCCCTGGGCCACGGCCATATCTCCGGGGCTCATCTGCCAGTCGTGGATCATGTAGCCCGTGAAATCCCACACGGGCAGCAGGTAGTAGTCGTCGCTGTCCCGGATCTGCACCCGCATGTAGGACAGCTGGATGGCCGTGATCCGGTAGGTGATGGGGTGGTCCTGGTCGCAGTACACGCTCAGGAACACCTGCCGCCGGAATATCTCCATGATCCGCTCGAAGCTCAGCAGCGGCACGTTCTCGTTCTCCGTGGACAGCACCGTAAAGGGGCTGTTCCATTGGAGGCTGACGACCTCCCCCTCATACAGGGTGCCGAAGATCTCCTCCTGGTCCAGGTTCCGGGCGAAGGGAACGCCCGCCGCCTGCCGCCCCGTGTCGGAGCCGTACATGGTGGTGTAGGGGTAGACCGGGATGCCCTCGTAGACGGGCAGCAGGGTGAAGTGCTTGTAGCCGCTGTCATAGCCGGTCTCCACCTGGTTGCGCACCCGGGTGTCCTCGTCGGCGTCGTTGATATACTGGGGGATCACCTGGGCATAGCCCAAAGCGTTCGCAAAGTCTACGGCGTTCTGCAAACCCTGTTCTTCCTCCTCGTTCCGGGGTCCCCGGGGATTGTTCATCCAGCCGTAGAGGGAAGGATGGCTGCCTGCGCTATAGGAAAAGACCCTGCCTTTATCGATGATGCCGAAGCCCCGCTCCCCGTTGCTGATGCTGAAGGCCTCCCTGGCGTCGTCGAAGCTGCCGGCCCAGGGCTGGCTGGGCCGGTCATAGCCGGTGTCGGCGTTCCGGAAGCCCTCGGCGTGGGCGCCGAAGTTCTGCTGCAGGTTCTCTCGGATGGCGTCATAGTCTGCCGCCGGACCGTAGGGCTTCTGGTCCAGGGCCTCGATCCATTTTTGATAGTATTCCATAAATCGCTGGTTGTATGTCCGTTCGCTGTGGCCGGGGCGGATATAGGGCCCGTCCCCCAACAGGAGCTTTGTGATCCGCTCCGCCGCCTTCTCCGGCTCATAGCCCACCCGGCCCCGGAGCACGGGGACCTTCTCCACATTGGGGATCTCCACCACAGCGTCCATGTCGATATTCAGCTGGGCGCCCACCGCCTGCCCGCTGAAGCTGACCTGCACCCGCTCCGGCGCGCCCACGGCCTCCCGCAGGCCGATTTCAACGGGCGTTGCTTCTGCCGCCGTCGCGGTGGCAGGGATCGCCCCTTCGCCCGGCGTCTCAACGGGGATCTCTATCCGGTACGCCGGGGCTGCCGTGGCGCTGATCTGCTGTTCCAGCGTTCCCTCGTTCTTGTGGATGACCACCTCCTCCGTGGGCGTGGGCAGGCAGCCGGCGAGAAGAAGCAGGGACAGGAGGACGAGGGGGACGGCACAGCTTTTTCTTTTTGGTGATAAACAAAAGCGGTAGAAATACGTAAAAAACGAATCAGGGATGCGCATATCCGCCGTTCTCCTTTCAATACCCGTACTCGGCGTGGACGATGGACCCGTCCACGGCGTTGAGAATCAGGGCTTCCTGCATGATCTGCGGGTTGTCCCGTTGGGCCGTCTGGGCGTCGTTCCAGGTGAAGAAAACCACCCAGCAGGGCATCTCATAGAAGTCGTCGCTGTCCTTCACCCGCACGGGGCAGGTGGTGAGCAGCAGCCGATAGATCGTGCAGGGAATGGCCTGGTCCATCTTGGAAGCGCCGATGCCCGCCACCAGGGCGTTCCGGATCCGCAGCCGCACCTGGTCCATGGGCAGCAGCTCCACGTTTTCGCTCTCCAAAGCCACCACCTCCCGGGGGTTCCGGATCGTGAGGGCCCTGAGACCGCTTTCGTCGATGAAGGCTTCGATCATCTCATCGGGAATGGGCCGGTTGACGGCGAAGGTGTCCTCCTCGCCGTACGCCAGGGACCGGGAGTCCATGAAGCTGACGCCGCTCAAGGGATACCCGCCGTTGCTCCGCCGCAGCTGAAAGCCCCATCCGGCGGCGAGGGGCCGGGTCTCTTCCCCTCTGCCCATCACGCACAAGTTGGCCGGAGCACACCGGGCCACGGTGAAATCCTGCAACCCCAGCCGCTCCAATTCCGCTTGCAGGGTCTGTTCCGCCTGTGCCTGAGGCAGCTTCACCGTCAAAAAGGGCTTCACCTCGCCCAGCTCCCTTTCCCGCTCGTGGGTATACTGATAATAGATGTATCCGCTTCCGCTGCAATCCTTGCACACGCGGATGTCGGTGAAATCGGCGCTCACGTGGGCATCCACGCTGGCCTTCGTCCCGTCCGAAAGGGCATAGATGCTGGTGCCCTCGTTGAGGGGCAGCCCCGAGAAGTCGGAGACGGGGGTGCTCTCCAGCTCGTCCGGGGCCTCTTGGATGAGCCGTTGATATTCCTTGCTGATGCGGTCGATCTCCTCGGCGCTCATCATGGTCCCGTCCCGGTCCACCCCGTCCTGGGGCTGGCCCGCCGCCACCCGGGCCTGCTGCTCGGCAAGGTCGTCCAGCCACTCCTGATAGGATCGGGCCCAATCCTCCTTGGTGTCCCCCAGGGGCATCCGAGCCGTGGGCGGGGGCAAAAGCCGGTTCAGCAGCGCCACCACCTGGTCCCGCGTCCAGGTCACGGACCGGGTCCGATAGACGGGATAGGTCCCGTCGCCCTTTTGGACCACCTCTGCCTGGAAGGTGAGCGTCAGACGGTCGTTCACCTTCAGCGGCCCCTCGTCCCAACGGTCCGGAAAGGTTTGAATAGAGGGTGTCGTTTCCGCCTCCGCCAATCGCTGCCCCACCACATCGTCCCCCTTGTTCACCACGAATTCCACCTCCGGCGTGGGCTGGCAGGCAGAGAGAAGGAGCAATAGCAACAAAAAAAGAAATGTGACGCGTTTCATAGGCGAACCTCCCTTCATGCCTAAAGCGTAGCAGGCAGATTCGTCCAAAACGTCACAGAGTTGTAATCGAATTGTAATGCAGTTGTAAAAACGAAAGGAAACGGCGGAATTTGGAAAAACTATTTCACCCGCGCAAACAGGACCGTGACCCGGCCTTCCGTCTCGCCAGGCTCCAGGGAAAAGCTGAACCGCCAACTGTTGGCGGCCTGGGCGGAGGCCTTGCCGTCGTCCATGGCCTTTGAGAGCTTCTCAAGGCAGCTGTCTCGGCGGGCGGCCACCCGGCCGTCGGTGACGGAGATGGCGTCGAACAGGGACAAAAACATCTCCTGACCCTGCTGTGCCGCCTGCTCATGGTCCCGGTTCAGGGCGGCGATGACATCGCCGTCCCTCTCGCTGCCGATCCGGGTCGGCAGGGGAAAGCGGAGGGCCAGCTCCCGGATGACGCCGCCCTCATCCTCCGTGATCGAAAGGCTGCCGGCCTCCTCCTGGTCGGCGTCCAGGAGCGCCTCGCCCTGCAGGGTGAACCCGGCGGAAAAGAGATAGTTCTCGATGGCCTGCCGGGTGAGGGTCAGGGGCTCGCTCTCCCGCACCACCGCCTTGGCGGGCGATTCCGTCCTGCCCCGGGTCAGGGTCAGCGCAATGAGCAGGGCGCAGAAGAGGATGGGCAGCAGATAGCTGGTGTATTTGTGATTTCGTTTGGCTTTGGCGGCTGCCATAGGTCAGTCGATGTCCCGCACGGGGCCCGGGACCGGCTCGTCCAGCACCGAGGGGTTCCTGAGATACCCCCGCATGAGCTTGAAGGCGGAGGCATAGTAGAACCCGTCGCAGATCCGCTCGTCCGTCACGGCGGTGATGTCTATATATTTCCTCTCCGCCACGGTGCCGTCGGCGTTCACCTCGTTTTTCCGATATTTGGATCCGAAGGCCAGGAACACGGGGATGTTGCCGAAGTCATACAGATGATGGTAGATGGGCGGGATGCCCAATGAGCCCATGGAGGTGATGAAGAAGGAGGCATGGAAGGGGCTGGCCATGGTCAGCTTCCGGGGCAGCAGATCGAAGTAGTCCAGGAGCTTCAGCAGCCACACCGCAAACTTCAGCAGCACCCCGGGGATGAAGGAAAAGAGCTTGGCCACGCTGTCGAAGTTGCTGTTCAGCTCCGCGGTGGCCTTGTTCGCCTCGATGAGGGCGTTGATCTTTTGATAGATGTCCGCCGCCGTGTCGTGGGCGTCCAAAATGGGCTTGATGCAGGTGTCGGGGGAGTCGGGGGACATCTCCTTTTTCACCACCAGGGACATCTCGATATATTCGTCCCGGGCAAAGATCTTTTGCCCCGCGATGAATCGGTTCACGGCGGGCCGCTGACTGACGGCCCGCACATAGGCGGCGATGATCACATGCATGATGCCAAAGTTTTTCAGCCCCTGCTTCCGCTTTTGGCGGATGTATTTTTCGATCTCCGTGATTTCCACGGTGTCCCGAAACAGGTTGCTGGAGGTGTTGCGGGTCACCATGATATAGGGGGACACCATGGCCATGGCGGTGAGGCTGCGCACCCGGCGGCCGTCCTTGCGGTCGCCCCATCTTTGTTTGAACTTCCTCGCTTCCATTTTAGGTCGCCTTTCCGAAGGTTTCCTTTAGTATACCCGGATAAAAGACCGATTGCAAGGCGGGATTTTGTTCGCTATAATACAGGTATTCATCAAGCAGGGAGGTCCCCTCATGGAGATACTGGCTCCGGCCGGAAACGAACAAAGCCAGATCGCCGCCGTGCGCAGCGGCGCCAACGCGGTCTATTTGGGCACCGGCGCCTTCAACGCCCGGCGCAACGCGGACAACTTCAAGGACGACAGCCTGCCCGCGGCGGTGAACTATTGCCACGGCCGGGGGGTGAAGGTCTATGTGACCCTCAACACCCTCATCCGGGACGAGGAGCTGCCCGCCTTTTTGACGGCCGCCCGGGAGGTGGCCCAGGCCGGGCCCGACGGAGTCATCGTGCAGGACCTGGCGGTGGCCCGGGTGCTGAAGACCATCTGCCCGGAGCTGCCCTTGGTGGGCTCCACCCAGATGTCCGTGCACAACGCCGCCGGGGTCCGGGCCCTGGAGGACATGGGCTTTTCCCGGGTGGTGCTGGCCCGGGAGCTGACGCTGGCGGAGATAGAGGCCATCCGAGCCGAGACGAAGGCGGAGCTGGAAACGTTCGTCCATGGGGCCCTGTGCATGAGCGTGTCCGGCATGTGCTATTATTCCGCCATGATGGGGGAGCGGAGCGGCAACAGGGGCCTGTGCGCCCAGCCCTGCCGGCTCAATTCCGCCTGCAACGGCCGGCCCTACGCCCTCTCTTTGAAGGACATGAGCTTCATCCCCCACGTGCGGGAGCTGGAGGCGGCGGGGGTCTGCTCCCTCAAGATCGAGGGCCGGATGAAGCGGCCCGAATATGTGGCCGCCGCCGTCACCGCGGTCCGCGCCGCCCTGCGGGGGGAGACGCCGGACATGGCCACGCTGCAGACCGTCTTCTCCCGCAGCGGCTTCACCGACGGATATCTCACCGGCCGGCGGAATGTGCATATGTTCGGCGTGCGCACGGCGGAGGACGCCGCGGCCTCCAAAACGGTCTTTGGGAAGCTCAGCGAGCTGTATCGGCGGGAGTATCCCGGCGTGCCCGTGGATCTGACGCTGAAGGCGACGGAGGGGGAGCTGACCCTCACCGCCACGGACAGGGCGGGCAACCGGGCCGTTGCCGCATCGCCGATCCGCCGGGGGGACACGGCCCCCCTCACCGAGGACATCGCCCGGCGGAACCTGAACAAGACCGGGGGCACCCCCTTTGTCGTGGAGGCCTGCGAGATCCGGCTGCCGGAGGATCTTCCCATCCCCGGATCCGTGGTGAACGGCCTCCGGCGGGAGGCGCTGGAAAAGCTGCTGGATGCGCGCAGCCGGGGCAACCGCTTCGCTCTCTCACCCATGGAAACGCCCCCAATAGCCCCCCATATCCCGGGAAAGCAGGGGCTGCGCCTTCGCTTCGAGCGGGCGGAGCAGGTTTTTTTCCATCCGGATGCGGAGGCGATCCTGCTGCCCTTCGAGGAAATCGAGGCCCATCCCGACCTTTTGCGGGCCGAGACGCCCCTGTGGGCGGAGCTGCCCCAGCTGGTTTGGCCCCTGGAGGAGGGGGCCATTCTTGAAAGGCTGATCGCCCTGCGGGAGAAGGGCCTGACCGACGCGGTGGTGGGGAACCTGTGCGAGCTGGTCATGGCCCAGAGGGCCGGCCTGGCCGTCCACGGCGGCCCCACCCTGAATGTGACCAACACCTTGGCCCTGGAGGCCTATGAGGGCCTGGGCCTTTTGGACACGACGGTGTCCTTCGAGCTGCCCGTGAAGCAGGCCGCCCGCCTGGGAGGGACAAGGCCCCGGGGGATCCTGGCCTATGGGCGGCTGCCCCTGATGCAGTTTCGGGCCTGCCCTGCCCGGGGGGAACGGGGCTGCGGCAGCTGCGCCGGCCGGCCGGAGCTGGTGGACCGGCGGGGGGTGATCTTCCCCATGGTCTGCCACGGCAGGCGGTATACGACCCTGCTCAACTCCGTGCCATTGTACCTGGGGGACAAGGCCCTGCCGCCCTTCGACTTTGTGATGCTGTATTTCACCACGGAGGACAGGGAAACCTGCCGTCGGGTGTACGAGGGCTTTTGTCGCGGGGAAGGGCCCTGGTTCGACCGGACCAGCGGCCTGGCGTTCAGGACCCTGATATAAATCCACATATTCCTTAGCGGTTCGCCTGGGCGGGCCGCTTTTTTTGGTATACACACATGTATATCCCTCCCGTCTCATACAGTGGACCATGGATGAGAACATGAACTGGAAACAAAGCCTGCTGCCCCTGCTGACCGAGGACATGCGCCAGGCCCTGTCGCCCCTGGACCTGTCCACCGTCACGGAGATCCGCCTGCGGCTGGGCAAGCCCATGGAGCTGGTGATGCCGGCGTGCAGCCGGCTCCTGTATGCCCCCAACGGCCGGCCCATGCTCCGGGACGGGGAGCAGGAGGGGCTGCTGTCCGCTTTCTGCGGCCATGCCCGGTATGCCTGGGAGCGGGAGATCCAGCAGGGGTTCATCACCTTGCAGAGCGGCTGCCGGGTGGGCATCGCCGGCCGGATCGCCGCCGAGACCGGGGCCCCCGCTGCGGTGACCGGCTTCTGCATCCGGATATTGCGGCCCGTGGTGGGCTGCGGGGAGGGGGTGCTGCCCAGCCTCCTTTGGGAGGGACGGATGCTCTCTACGCTCCTGTATTCCGCTCCCGGCGCCGGGAAGACCACCCTGCTCAGGGACATCGTTCGCCTCCTTTCCAACGGCCTGGGCGGGGCCCTGCCCCACCGGGTGGGGGTGGTGGACGAGCGGTTTGAGATCGGCGGCCAGGACGGCGCTTTCGATCTGGGGGAGCGCACCGATGTGCTCTCCGGGGTGGGCAAGGGGGAGGGGCTGCTGCGCCTTTTGGCCACCATGAGCCCCCAGGTCCTGGCGGCGGACGAGCTGAACCTGTCCGCCGATGTGGCGGCAGTCCTGGAGGCGAAGAGCCGGGGCGTGACCGTGCTGTGCACCGCCCACGGCGGCTCCTTTGAGGAGCTGCTCCACCGGGAGGGGATGAAGCGGCTGCTGGAGGCGGGCACCTTTGAACGGTATGTGCGTCTGGTGGGCTGCGGGACCGTGGACGAGATCCGAAACGAGGAGGGCGTGGCGCTGTGAAACTGGCGGCGGGGATCGTGCTGTTTCTGCTCTGCGGCTTGGCGGGGGAGCAAAAAAGCCGCCGCCTGTCCCGGCGGGTCCATGTCCTGTTCGCCCTGAAAAGCCTGATCCGGCAGATAAGCGACCGGCAGCTATGCGGCCTCGTCAGCTTCCGGGAGGCGGCCCGGGGCTGTCCAGCTTCGCCGGAGAAGGAGCTGCTGCTCACTTTGGCTGCCGGACAAACCGCCGGACCGGCGCCCCTTTCCCCGGAGGAGGCGGGGCGGATCCGGGCCTATGCCAGGAGGGACAGCCTGTCTGCGGCGGACTTGGAGCGGGAGCGGGACGCCCTGCTTGCCCTGCTGGAAGGGGCGGAGGCGGCGGCCCGGCAGGAGCTGCAGCAGAAGGGACAGGTCTACCGCTCCGTGGGATATCTGTCGGGGATGGCTCTTTTGCTGCTGGTCGCCTGATATGCAGATCGACATCCTGATCAAGATCGCGGGGCTGGGCCTGCTGGTGTCGGTGATCACCAATCTGCTCAAGCAGAGCGGCCGGGAGGAGCTGTCGGCGCTGGTGGTGGTGGTGGGGCTGGCCATCGGCACCCTGCTCATGCTGGAGACGGTGTCCTCCCTGGTGGAAACCATCCGCCGGGTATTCTCTCTCTATTGAACAAGGAGGCAGCGATGGATATGGTGCAGGTGCTGGGGGTGGGCGTGGTGGGCACGCTTTTGGCCATCACCCTTGCCCGGATCAACGGGACCCATTCCCTGCTGGTGGGGCTGGCCACTGGCTGTTTGCTCCTGGTCATGCTGCTGGGGCAGGCGGAGGAGCTCACCGGCTTTCTGCGGGAGCTGGCGGGGGAGGGAAGTCTGCCCGCCGCCTACACCGGCCGGGTGGTCCGGGTGCTGGGCCTTGCCTGTCTCACGGAGGCGGGGAGCCGCATCTGCCGGGACGGGGGCCAGGGGAACATCGCCCTGAAGGTGGAGCTGTGCGGGCGGGCCATGATCCTCTGCGCCATGCTGCCCGCCCTGCGGGAGCTGCTGGAGGCCACGGGGACCATGCTGCGGGAGCTGTCCGGATGAAGGTGATGCTTCTTTGCTGCCTGCTGCTGCTTGCTCCGGCGGACACGAAGATCGAGCCCACGAAGCCCCCCTATCCGGAGGCGGAGGATCTGGTGGCGGCCCTGGACCTTTCCGCTTGGGATGGCTTCTTTTCCACCCTGGAGGATTCGGAACCCTGGCAGCTGCCCTCCCTGCTGGTCAGGGAGCTTGCAGAGGGGGAGACCTCCGGCGGGACCAGGACCCTGGCGTGGCTGAAACGGCTGGCGCTGGCGGGGCTATCGAGGGCCAGGGCGCTGCTGCTTCTGTCCCTGGCCGCGGGGGTCCTCTCCGCCCTGTGCGCCGTTCTCCTGGAATCGGGGGCCAGGGCGGCCCAGCAGGTTTTGTCCATGGGCCTTTCCGCGGCGGTGCTCGCGGGCCTTGTTCCCCTGGTCCGCCGGGGCATGGGGTGTATGGCGGGGATCGCCGCCCTGGGGGAGAGGACCGTGCCTTTGATGAGCGCTGCCCTGCTGCTGCTGGCCAGCCCCCAGGGGGCCGCCGCCATGGGCACGGCGGGGGAGCTGCTGCTACACACCTGCCTGCGGTGGATGGCGGACATCCTGCTGCCTTTGGCCATCGGGGCGGGGGTGCTGCGGACGGCGGACGCCATGGGCAACAGCGTCCTTTCCGGTGTGTCCCGGCTGTTGGCGGCCCTGGTGCGGTGGAGCATCCGGGTCATCTGTCTGGGGTACATGCTCATTGCTGCCCTCCTGGGGGGCAGCGCCGCCGCCATGGATTCCCTCTTGCTGCGAACGGGCCGGGTGGCCGCCGGAAGCATCCCCCTGGTGGGCTCCGTCATGTCCGACTCCTTGGGAACGGCCGTCGCCTGCCTGGGGCTGGTCAAAGGGGCCCTGGGGTGGACGGGGATGCTGCTCTCATTGGTCCAGACGGCGGGGCCGGCCCTGGCCCTGCTGCTGCAGGGGTTCAGCCTGCGGGCGGCGTCGGCCCTGCTCCAGCCGCTGGAACAGCAGCAGATGGGGTCCGTGCTGGCTTCCCTGGGGGAGATGCTCACCCAACTGGGGGCACTGATTTTTGCCTCCGGTGCCATGCTGTGCGTGGCTGTCGGCGGCGCGGCGGGATGCCTGGGAGGGGGAGCATGAGGCAGCTGTTTTTGTCGATGTGTTTTTGCGGCGCGTTCACGGGGCTGGTCCTGCTGCTGTTTCCTTCGGGGGAAACGGGGGCGGCGGGCCGTCGGGCGGTGTCCGTCTGCTATCTGCTGGAGATCGTGCGGCAGATTTCTGTCCTGTGGGAGGAGGTGTCAAGGGGATGAACTGGACGGAGGCAAGGGCCCTTTTGGGCAGGGTCAAAACCAGGCGTCTTTTTTCCCTGGTTCCCTATGCCGTCCTTTTGCTGCTGGCGCTGCTGCTCTATGGCCTGGGGGACGGCTGGTTTCAGGCTGCGCCCCGGGATGGACCGGCCGCCTCGGACACGGCGGCGCTGGAGACCCGGCTGGAGGGGATCCTGACCCAGATGCGGGGGGCGGGAAAGGTCCGGGTCCTCGTCACCTATGAAACGGCGGGGGAGCGGGTGGCGGCCACCGTCAGTACCCAGGACGAGAGCGTGTCCGAATCCACCGGCGGCGCCACGGCCACCCGCAGCGAGCAATCCCGGCAGATGCTCCAGCCCGCCACCGTGTCCACCCAGGGCGGGCAGACGCCCATCATCCTGGTGGAGCGGGAGCCCCAGATCAGAGGCGTCATCGTGGTGGCGGAGGGCGCTGCCGATCCCGTTGTCCGACTGAGCCTGCAGCGGGCGGTCCAGGCGGTGACGGGGGTGCCTCTTTCCAGCATTGAAGTGTTTGAAATGGATTATCCCACATAGGATGGACCATAGGACCTGTGTTCCCAAAACGACACCATTCGATAAGGAGGAAGAACATGAGACTTTCAAGCCAAAACCTGAAGAAATATCTGAACCGGCGGACCATGACCCTCTTTGGGGTGTGCCTGCTGCTGCTGGCGGCGGTGGCGGCCAACATCATCATGAACCGAAACGAACAGCGGGCCGTCCAGGCGGAGACATCCGCCGTCAGCGTGGTCGCGCCGGGCGGGCGGGGGACCTTTTTCGACACCTATCGCAGCGAGCGGGACAGCGTCCGGACCCAGGAGCTGGCCTATCTGGACGCCATCGTGGCTCAGGGCGGCGACGAGGGGACCCTCTCCGACGCACAAAAGCAAAAGATGACGCTGGTGAGCTGCATGGAGTCGGAGCTGAACACGGAGAACCTCATCCGGGCCAAGGGCTTCGAGGAGGTGATCGTGTCCATGCACAACGGCTCCGTGAACGTGATCGTGGACGCCGATGCCCTCACCGACGAGCAGGTGGCCCAGATCCTGGACATCGTGCTGCGGGAGACCGGGGAAACGGCGGAAAATATCAAGGTCTCCACCGCACAATAACGGGTTGCCTTTTTCGTCAAATGTTGGTATACTATTATCGCATCCCAATGTCCAAAAACCACAAGGAGGTCAACGCAATGAACGAAGTAGATGCCAACATCGAGAGCACCCAGGGCGGAAAGATAGTGTTTGCCGAGGATGTCGTAGCAACCATCGCATTCCTGGCTGCCGGTGAGGTGGAGGGAGTCCATGCCATGATCGGCACCGCCATGGAAGGAATCTCCGAAAAATTGGGCAAAAAGAACTATACCAAGGGCGTCAAAGTTGAGGTCGGCACCGAGGAGTGCGCCTGCGATATCACCATCGTGGTCAAATATGGTTACCGCATCCAGGCCGTGGCTCAGCAGGTTCAGCAAGAGATCAAGAACGCCATCGAGACCATGACCGGTCTTCGGGTGGTGGAGGTCAATGTCAACGTGAACAGCATCTACTTTGAGCCCGAAAAGAAGGAGGAGCCCGCCCCCGCGCCCGCGCCCGCGCCGGCTCCCGAACCTGAGCCGGAGGATCCCGCCCCCGCGCCCCGGGTGAGATAACCCAAACAAACGGATCGGCCGGAGCCCGCCGCGGCGCGGGCTCTTGCCGACCTGGAAAAGGAGCCTGTCATGAAGCTGTTGGATCGGATACTCTTTTGGACACTTTCCGTGCTGTGTGTCCTGCTGGGGCTGGTGCTCCTGATTTTGGCGCTGGCGCCGGTTTGCGCCGCCTGGCTGGAGCTGCCGGCCGTGCGGATCGCCCTGGGCGCGGCCGCCCTGTTGTGCGTGGCGGGCGCGGTGGTTCAGTGCCTGCGCCGCGGCTTTGGCAAGAAGGAGGAGGTGGCCCTGGTCAACGAGGGGGAGGGCGGCAGCGCGTTCATATCCCTGAAGGTGCTCGACGACATGACGAAGCGGATCGCCCAGGATCAGGCGGGCGTGCGCGCCTGCAGGAGCGCGGTCAAAAACAGCGAAGGCGGCGTGGATGTGGAGCTTGAGCTGGCATTGGATCCGGGGGTGCCGGTGGCGCCGCTGGCGGCCAGGCTTCAGGAACAGCTGAAGAACAGAGTTTTTGACATGACCGGCGTTCGGGTCGGCAAGGTGGGCATCCTGGTGGAGGCGGCTTCGGAGGCGAAGCCTGCCAAGGAACCCCCGGTCGAGCAGCTGCCCGAGCGGATCAAGTAAAGGGACAAGCATATGAAGGAAAGGCTCAAACAATTTTACGCCGAGCACAGGTGGCTCACCGTTTCGGCGGTTTCCGCCCTGGTGCTGGGTATCCTCTTTTTGTGCATCGGCTTTTGGCGGACGATCCTGCTTGCGTTCCTGGTGGCCCTGGGCGTTCTGGTGGGAACTCTCCTGGACAGGGGCGGTTGGCCTGCGGTGAAGGATTTCTTCGCCGCCATCTTTCAAAGAAGGTAAAGCATAGATATGGACCGTTCATTGGCCCGAGAGATCGGGATGAAGATGCTGTATGCCGCTTCCCTGGGGGGCGGCGAAACCATGGACGAGGTTTTGGAGCAGTCGGAGCAGGCTGATACCCTGTCCGGCGCGGACAAGACCTTTTTGGAAAACCTGGTGGCCGGGGTGAACGACCATCAGCAGGAGCTGGATGAGATCATCGGCAGATATGCCCAGGGATGGGCGCTGAACCGGCTGGCAAAGGTGGATTTGACCATCTTGCGCATGGCGGTCTATGAAATCATGCATATGCCGGAGATCCCTGTGGGCGCCACCATCAACGAGGCGGTGGAGCTCTCCAAGCGCTTCTGCGAGGACAAGTCCTCCGGCTTCATCAACGGCATCCTGGGCAGCGTGGCCCGGGAGCTTCGCGGCGAATGAAGGGGGCAGTGCTGGGCATCGATACCAGCTGCTACACGACCTCGGTCGCCTGCTTCGGCGAGACCGGCGTCCTGTTCGATGGGAGAAAGATCCTTCCCGTGGAGAAGGGCGGCCGGGGCCTGAGGCAGTCCGAGGGCGTTTTTTTGCATACGCGCCAGCTGCCGCCCCTGGTGGAGGCGGCCTTCGGGACCGTGGCGCCGGAGGGCATCTGTGCCGTGGCCTGCAGCGGGGTGCCGGTGGCCCGGGACGATTCCTATATGCCCGTGTTTTTGACCGGGCTGGGAACGGCCAGGTCCCTTTCGGCGGCGCTGGGGGTCCCTCTGATCCGGCTGGATCATCAAAGCGGCCACATCCGCGCCGCCCTTCTTGGGAACGAGACCCTCATGAAGGAGACTTTTTATGCGGTCCACATCTCCGGCGGGACCACCGATCTTTTGTCCGTCCAGGCGGGGGAGCCGGGCGCCTTCGACATCCATCCCCTGGGCAAGTCCGAGGATCTGCATGGGGGCCAGCTGGTGGACCGGGTGGGCGTGCTGCTGGGCTGCGGCTTTCCCGCGGGGAAGGAGCTGGAGGCTCTGGCCCGGACGGCAAGGGAAAGGGATGTTCGGATCCCGGCCTCCGTGCGGGATCTTGGCTGCTCCCTGTCCGGGGCGGAATCCGCCGCCCGTCGGGAGCTGGCCCGGGGCAGGGCAACCGAGGAGGTGGCCTTCGGCATCTATGACCTGCTGGCCAGGACCCTGGCGAAACTCCTGCGCAACGCCGCTTTGCGGCAGGGGGAACGACCCGTGCTCCTCTGCGGCGGCGTGGCCTCCAGCCAACTGCTCAAGGAACTGCTGCGGGAGCGGTGTTCGCTGCCTCTGTTCTTCGGGGAGAGCCGATACAGCAGCGACAACGCCGTCGGGATCGCCGCCTTGGGGTTTGACAGGGAGGTGGGCGCATGACGGAGCTGAAGCCGGTGTTCACCGTTTCCGAGCTGAACGAATATGTGGATCTGATGCTCTCCCACGATCCCTGCCTGGGGGAATTGACGGTGACGGGGGAGATCAGCGCCTTCAAGCGCCACACCTCCGGCCATCTCTATTTCACCTTGAAGGACGATGCCGCCGCTGTCCGCTGCGTCATGTTCCGCGCCAACGCCCTGCGGCTGGGCTTCTTTCCCAAGGACGGCATGTCCGTCCGCATCGAGGGCAGGGCGGGGCTGTTCAGCCGGGACGGCTCCTTCCAGGTCTACGCAGAGAAGATGGAAAAGACCGGCGACGGCGCCCTGTATCAAAAGTTTTTGGCCCTGCGGGAAGCGCTGAAGCAGCGGGGCTGGTTTGACGAAAGCCTGAAAAAGCCCATCCCCTTCCTGCCCCGGGCGGTGGGGGTGGTGACCTCCGGCACCGGTGCGGCCATCGAGGATATCCGCAACGTGATCTCCCGCCGGTTTCCCAACATGCCCATCCTTCTGTATCCGGTGGCGGTCCAGGGGGAGAGGGCAGCGGGGGAGATCGCGGCGGCCGTCCGCAAGGCGGACCGGGAGCGGCGTTGCGATGTGCTCATCGTGGGCCGGGGCGGCGGCTCCCTGGAGGATCTGTGGGCCTTCAACGAGGAGATCGTGGTGGCTGCGGTCCACGACTGCGCACTGCCGGTGATCTCCGCCGTGGGCCATGAGATCGATTTTTCTTTGACGGATTTTGCGGCGGATCTGCGGGCGCCCACGCCCTCCGCGGCGGCGGAGCTGGCCGTGCCCGAATATGCAAAGCTGGCGGACGGCCTGGCCCAGGACAGGGACAGGCTTCGCTCCGCCCTTCTCAACGGCATCGGCCGCAAGCGGGATCGACTGAAACTGATCGTCCGTCGACGGGGCGGCATGCTGACGGAGCAGCGGCTGCTGCAGGAGCAGCAGCGGCTGGATCGGTGCCACGACGCTCTGGAGGAGGGGATGGCCCGGCAGCTGCAGAGGCAGCGGGATCTGCTGAGCACCAAAAAGGCGCGGCTGACGGCGGCCGATCCCCTGGGCGCTCTGGATCGGGGCTTTGCCCTGGTCTATGGGACCAAGGGGGAGCTGATCCCCCGGGCGGCGGACGCCGGCGTGGGAGAACAGGTCGTCCTGCGGTTTGGGGACGGCCGGATCCAGGCGGATGTGACGGGAAAGGAATTGTATGGAAAAGCGTGAAAAAACCTTTGAAGAGAAGATGAACGAGCTGGAGGAGCTGATCAGCAAACTGGAGAGCGGCAGCGTGCCCCTGGAGGAGATGGTCGCCCTTCACGAGCATGGCATGGCGCTGTATGAAAGCTGTGCCCGGGAGCTGGAGGCCTTTGAAAAGCGCCTCAAGGGGGCGGGGACGGAGGCATGAAGGACTATCTCCCCCTCATCGAAACGGCTCTGGACCGATACAGCGCAAGCTTCGATCTGCCGACCCTGTTTCAGGATTCCATGCGCTACAGCCTCCTCGCCGGCGGCAAGCGCATCCGGGCCTGCCTGTGCCTGGCCTGCTGCCAGCTGGTGGGCGGGAAGGCAGAGGATGCCCTGCCCTTTGCCGCGGCGCTGGAGATGATCCACGCCTATTCCCTGATCCACGACGATCTGCCCGCCATGGACGACGACGACACCCGGCGCGGAAGGCCCAGCAGCCACAAAGCCTTCGGCGAGGGGAACGCCATTTTGGCGGGGGACGGGCTGTTGACCATGGCCATGCGTCTGCTGTGCGACATCCCCGGCCAGGAAGCGGCCAAGAAGGCCATCTTCCAGGGAGCTTTGGAGATGGCTGCCGGACAGAGCCTGGATCTCAACGTGACCGCTCGGGACAGGGCCTCCCTGCAGCGGATCCATGACCTCAAGACGGGGGCCCTCTTTCGGGCGGCCTGCCTCTCCGGCGCCTATCGGGGCGGCTGCGGGGCGGACGAGGCGGAGAGGCTTCGGACCTTTGCGGACAAGCTGGGGCTGCTGTTTCAGATGACCGACGATCTGCTCGATAGGGAGAAGGACGAGGTGGAGAACAAGCTCACCTATGTGACGCTGCTGGGCGCTGAGCAGACCCTGCAGGAGGTGGGAGCCCTGTCCCGGGGCATCCGGGCCATCCTTTCCGGATATGAGGGAGAGGTCGCAAACTATCTTTTGGCGCTGACCGACAGGATCGCGGATCGAAAAGCATGAAGGACTATCCTCTCTTGCGACAACTGAATGGACCAAAGGACCTGCAGGCCCTGCCCCAGGAGAAGCTTCCCGCCCTGGCGGAGGAGGTCCGGGGGTATATGGTGGACTGCGTGTCCAAAAACGGCGGCCACCTGGCTGCCAGCCTGGGGGCGGTGGATCTGATCATCGCCCTGCATCGGGTGTACACCGAAGCGGGGGATCGGCTGATTTTCGATGTGGGTCACCAGGCCTATGCCCACAAGATCCTGACCGGGCGGCGGGACGCCTTCGTCACCCTGCGGCAGGAGGGGGGCATCTCCGGCTTTCCCAAGCGGGAGGAGAGCCCCTTCGACGCCTTCAACACCGGCCACGCCAGCACCTCCCTTTCCGCGGCGCTGGGCATGGTCCGGGCCAAGGCCCTGCTCCATGAGCCGGGCCATGTGGCGGCCGTCATCGGCGACGGCGCCCTCACCGGCGGCCTTGCCTATGAGGCGCTGGACGACGGCGGCGATAGCAGGCTGCCCCTGGTGGTGGTGCTCAACGACAACGAGATGTCCATCTCCCGGAACGTGGGGGCCATGAGCCGAAGCCTGTCCCGCCTGCGGGTCAGCCGCGGTTACAACCGGCTGAAGCGGCTTGTGGTCCGCACGCTGGAATTGGGCGTGGTGGGCCGCCGCCTGTTCAAAAATCTGGAGAGATTCAAAAACCGGATCAAGCGGTTTTTGCTGCAAAACACCTTCTTCGAGGAGATGGGCTTCACCTATCTTGGCCCCATCGACGGCCACGACATCCCCCAGATGATCGCCCTGCTGCAGGAAGCCCGGGCGTTGAAGCGGCCGGTGGTGGTCCATGTGATCACCCAAAAGGGCAAGGGCTATGCCCTTTCTGAGCGGAATCCGGAAAAGTTTCATGGCGTCGCCCCCTTCTCTCCTGAGACGGGGACCGTCGTCGCCGCGGGAGGCGTCTCCTGCTCGGAGGTCTTCGGCCAAACGGTGCTCCGGCTGGCGGAGGAGAACGAGCGCGTCGTAGCCGTCACCGCCGCCATGCGGGACGGCACGGGGCTGCGGCCCTTCTTCGAGCGGTTCCCCGACAGGGCCTTCGATGTGGGCATTGCCGAGGAACACGCCCTCACCATGGCCGCCGGCATGGCGGCGGAGGGCCTGTTGCCGGTGGCGGCCATCTATTCCTCTTTCCTGCAGCGGGCCGTGGATCAGCTGTGTCACGATGTGTGCCTGCAAAAGCTCCCCGTGGTCGTCGGCGTGGACCGGGCCGGCCTGGTGGGGCAGGACGGGGAAACCCATCAGGGCATCTACGATCCGGCGCTGCTGTGCGCCATTCCGAATCTTGCCGTGTACGAGCCCTCCACCTTGACTCAGCTGCGGGCCATGGTCCGCCTGGCGGTGGAACGGAGGGAGCCGGCGGCCATCCGCTATTGCCGGGGGACCCTGCCCGAGGGCGAGGGGGAGGAGCCGGTGACCTTTGGCCGTTGGGCCACCCTGATCCCGCCCCGGGATGTGGTCATCATCGCCGCCGGGCCCCTGGTGCCCCTGGCGCGCCGGGTGGCGGAGAGGACCGGCTGCGGCCTGGTGGACGCACGGTTTTTGAAACCGTTGGACCATGCGTTGCTGGATGACTTACGCCGGCGGGGATGCCGGCTCATCGTGGCGGAGGAGAGCGTGGCGGCCCTGGGTCTGTATGTTTCCGCCTGCTGTCCCGAGCTTCGGGTGCGGCTTCTGTGCCTGCCGGACGGGTCCATGCCCCAGGCCTCCGTGCCCCGGCAGAGGACATTGGGCGGCATCGACGAGGCGGCCATGGAGCGGGCCGTGGAGCAGATGAGGGCGTTGTGATGGAAAAGAAGCGTCTCGATGTATATATGGCGGAGGCGGGCCTGGCCCCTTCCCGGGAGAAAGCCCGGGCCATGATCATGGCCGGGGAGGTCTATGTCGGCGGCCGCAAGGCGGAGAAGGCGGGGGAGGAGGTGCGCCCCGAGGACGAGGTGACGGTCCAATCCGACCCCGTTCCCTTCGTGAGCAGGGGTGGCCTGAAGCTGGACAAGGCGCTGAAGGTATTCCCCCTTTCGATCCGGGACAAGGTCTGCCTGGATGTGGGCGCCTCCACCGGCGGGTTCACCGACTGCATGCTGCAAAACGGCGCACGCCACGTGTGCGCTCTGGATGTGGGCTATGGGCAGCTGGCCTGGCAGCTGCGGAACGATCCGCGGGTCACGGTCATGGAGCGGCGCAACGCCCGGTTCATGGAGCCAGCCTGGTTTGAGGGGCCCTTCGATTTTGCGTCCATCGATGTGTCCTTCATCTCCCTGAAGCTCATCCTGCCGCCCCTCAGGGCCTGTCTCATGCCCCAGGGACAGGTGGTGGCCCTGATCAAGCCCCAGTTTGAGGCGGGGCGGAGCCAGGTGGGCAAAAACGGCGTGGTCCGGGAGGCATCGGTCCACCAGGATGTATGTATAAATATAATCCGGTTTGCCCAACAGATTGGCTACGCGGTGGAGGACGTCTCCTTTTCGCCCATCACCGGGCCCAAGGGGAACATAGAATTCCTGCTGTTTATGAAAAACGAAGCCGGGGATCGGGCTGGAGAAATCTGCCAGATCGAGGCAAAAACCGCCGCTATCGTGGCCGAAAGTCATAAATTCCACGTAAATTGTTAAAAATTTATTCATAAATGTATTGAAATTTCGGAATTCATACTGTATAATACACCTGCAGTATTCATCCGAGGGCAATGTGTTGAACCTATTCTTTGCAGCGAATCCTAAAAAACCGGCCACTTTCGATGCGCGCAAACGCATGATGGATGCCGCGGCAGACCATGGTTTTTTATGCGTTGAGCTGGAGGAGCGTGCCCCCATGCCGGGGGAGGACGGGGTCCTCATCGTCATCGGCGGCGACGGCTCCATCATCCGCCAGGTCCCCCAGGCCCTGTCCGCGGGGGTGCCCATCCTGGGCATCCACTATGGCCGGGTCGGTTTTTTGACGGAGCTGACGGAGGAGGGCTTCTTGAAGGCCCTGCCGAAGCTGCGGGACGGGGACTATCGGCTGGAGCAGCGGGCCATGCTGGATTGCCGGCTGAACACGGGGCAAACCTACCGTTGCCTCAACGACGCGGTGCTCTACAAGTTCTCCTTCTCCGGCGTCACGGAGATCGGCGTGCGGATCGACGGCAGGCCGGTTTGGACGGTGTCCGCGGACGGGGTCATGGTGTCCACGCCCACCGGCTCCACCGGCTATAACCTCTCCGCCGGCGGGCCCATCGTGCCGGAGGGGCTGGAGGCCATGGTGATCACCCCCATCTGTCCCCACAAGCTGCAGGCCAGGCCCATCGTGGTCCGGGCGGACAGCGAGATCGAGCTGACGGAGCATGACGAGGGCACGGCGGCGGTGGACGGGCAGCGGGTGTGCCGGGTGATGAAGGGGGAGAAGCTCCTCATCACCGGGTCAAAGGAGCGGGTTTCCTTCATCCGCTTTGAACAGATGGACATTTTCAGCCGCATACGGGAGCGGTTGACATAAACAAGAGAAAAACGAACGAGGCGGAAACCTATGAAAACGAAACGACATGCCATGATCATCAAGATCATCGCTTCCCAGGATGTGGAGACTCAGGAGGAATTGGCGCGGCTCCTTGGAGAGCAGGGCTTTCAGGTCACCCAAGCCACCGTTTCCCGGGATATCAAGGAACTCAGGCTCATCAAGGTCCTCACCAGCGAAGGCAACTATAAATATGCCACTGTGGAGAAGGCGGAATCCGATCTGCAGGAGCGCTTCATCCGGCTGTTCTCCAACTGCGTCGTGTCCATCACCAACGCCGGGAACCTGATCGTGATCAAGACCATCGCCGGCAGCGCGTCCGTGGCCGGCGAGGCCATCGACTCCCTGAAGTGGCCGGAGATCGCCGGGTCCATCGCCGGGGACAACACCATTTTCGTGGCGGTCCGGGAGGGGAAGAACACCGCTGAGCTCATCAAGCGTTTTCAGAAGATGATGAAATAAAGGAGCAAGACCGTGCTCAGGCACCTGACCATATCCAATATCGCGTTGATCGACAAGCTCTCCCTGGACTTCGAGGAGGGCTTTTCTGCATTGACGGGCGAGACCGGCGCCGGCAAGTCCATCCTCATCGAGGCGGTGGGGCTGGCCCTGGGCGAGCGGGCCTATCGGGAGAGCATCCGCACCGGGGCCCAGAAGGGATCGGTGGAGGCGCTCTTCACCGTGAAGGAGGGGACTCCCGCGGCGGAATATCTCACGGACCACGAGCTCTATGATGGGGAGGAGGTGGTCCTCTATCGGGAGCTGTATATGAGCGGCAAGAGCGTCTGCCGGATCAACGGCACGCTGATCAGCGCCGCGGAGCTGAAGACCGTGGGGGATATGCTGGTGGACATGCATGGCCAGCACGCCCATCAGTCCCTGCTGAACGAGAAGACCCACCTGGGGCTGCTGGACGCCTTTGCCGAAAGCGACCGGGACGGGCTGCTCACCCGCATGCAGGCGGAGCGGCGGCAGGCCCTGGCGGCCCGGGCCGACCGGGAGCGGCTCCAGGCCAGCCTGAAGGAGCGGGCGCGGCGGCTGGATGTGATCGCCTTTGAGCTGAAGGAGATCGACGGGGCCCAGCTGCAGCCGGGGGAGGAGGAGCAGCTGGGCGCGCGCAAGAAGCAGCTGCAGAACTTTGCCGCCATCGAGGAGAACCTGCAGGCGGCCTATGACGCCCTGTATGAGGAGCAGGGGGCGCTGAACCAGATCTCCGAGGCGAAGCGGTGCCTGGCCGCCCTGGGCGAGTATGGGGAGGCGTATCAGGCCGCCGCCCAGCAGACGGAGGAGGCCTACTATTCCCTGGAGGATGTGGCCTATTCCCTGCGGGACGCCCTGAACGGGCTCTCCTTCGATCCCAACGCTTTGGATGAGATCGAGAGCCGGCTCTTCCAGATCGAGCAGCTCAAGCGCAAATATGGGGCGAACATCGAGGAAGTTTTGGAATACGGGGAAAAATTGCGCGGGGAGCAGGCGGAGCTGCTGAGCGGCGAGGACCGACTCTCGGAGCTGGAGCAGGCGGAGCGGGCGGCTGTCCGGGCTTTTTCGGCGGATGCGCAGGCCCTGTCTGCCCGGCGCAAGGAGGGGGCGCAGCGGCTTAAGCAGGCCATCGAGGGGAATCTGAAGGACATGGGCATGCCCTTTGCCACGTTCTCCGCCGGGTTTTCGGCCGTTGCGCCGGAGGCCCTCAGCGAGAGCGGGGTGGACGAGGTGGCCTTCCTCTTTTCCGCCAACAAGGGGGAGCCGGAGAAGCCCCTCTCCCGGGTGGCCTCCGGCGGCGAGATCTCCCGGGTCATGCTGTCCTTCAAGGCGGCCCTGTCCCATGCTGACGCCATCGGGACGCTGATCTTCGACGAGATCGACACCGGCATCTCGGGGCTCATCGCCAACGCCGTGGCCAGGAAGATGCAGGAGCTGTCCAAATCCCATCAGCTGCTGTGCGTCACCCATCTGGCCCAGATCGCGGCCCGGGCGGATCGGCAGTATTATATCTATAAGGAGACCGTGGGGGAGAACACCCGTTCCGCGGTGAAGGCTCTCTCGGAGGAGGAGCGGCCGGCGGAGCTGGCCCGGATCATGGGCAGCGTCAACGACCCCTTGGCCATCCAGCACGCCCGGAACCTGCTCAGGAGTGCCCGGGAGGGATAACGAAGGGCTTTTTGCCGCTTTTTTCTCTTCGGTGAAGAGAAAAAAGCGGCGCAAAAAAGAGAAGCTTAAGGGGATAATGAGGAGTGCCCCTTAAGCTTTTAGTATTCTTAAAGTTCTTTGGGGCGACCTTTCTTTCAAGAAAGGTCGCGCTGCTTTTATCCTTCCACCTTGATCCCAAATCCCGCGATCTCGCTGACGGGCAGGGAGAAGGTGATGGCGCCGGCCTTGGTGTCGGGGCCGGCTTTTTCGATGATGGTTTTCATGATGGCGCTCTTTTGCCCTGTGGCGGCGACGATGAGGATGACCTCCTTCTCCGAGGCGATGGAGACCTTGTAGAACTTCTCGGCGTTCTTGCTCCCCGTGCCGAGGCCGTGGACCACCGTGCCGCCTCGGGCGCCGGCGGAGCGGGCCGCATCCATGACCTGGTCCGTGGCTCCCTGGTTGGCGATGACCATGATGAGCTCATAGTCGAAGTTGAAGGTGGGCGCGCCCTTCGCGTTTTGCCCGTTGGATAAGAATGCCAATGTCTTGCTGCCTCCTACGCTTTTGATGGGAACGCCGATGGTGACGCCGTTGCCGGGGGCGTCGATATAGAGTCGCTTGCGCTGTTCCTGAATGAGTGCCCGGGTCTGCTCCGGGCTGGCCACCGTCATAAACAGACGCCTGTCCTTGGAGTCCATGCCCAGCAGCTCCAGCATGGACCGGGTGGCGGTGCCCCGGCAGGGCAGGGACAGGACGATGGGGAGGGAGAGCTCCTCGCACACCTTTTTCATGATGTTGGCCCCATAGGGGTTGATGATGGAGAGCACATAGTTCATGCGGCTGCCTCCCAAAGCTCGATGATGTCCGCTTCGCCGTAGGCCTCCGTGGCGGCGGCGGTGCGCCGCTCGTTGATGGCGGCCCGGACGCCCAGCAGCTGAATGGTGATCAGCGGCATCATGGCCACCATGGCCACGATCCCAAAGGCGTCGGAGAGCACATTCCCGCCCAGGGCCGTGCTGGCGCCGATCATAAACTGCAGCATGAACGCGGCGGTCATGGGCCCGGAGGCCACGCCGCCGGAGTCAAAGGCGATGGCGGTGTACAGATCCGGCACAAAGAAGGACAGGGCCAGGGACAGGGCATACCCGGGGATCAAAAAATACAGCAGGGACAGCCCCGTCAGCACCCGCAGCATGGAGATCCCCATGGCAAGGGCGATGGCCACCGACAGCCCCAGCTGGATGAACCGGCCCGAGATGGCCCCGGAGCTCACCTGCTCGATCTGCTTTTGCAGCACCAGCACCGCCGGCTCCGCCGAGATGATGAACCAGCCCAGCAGCATGGACAGCGGCACCAGAAACAGCCGCAGGGGCCCCCGGGTCAGGGCTGCGCCCAGCACGCTGCCCAGGGAGGCGAAGCCCACGTTCACCCCGGTCAAAAACAGCACAAGGCCCAGATAGGTGAAGCCGATGCCCATGCAGATCTTCCAGAAGCTACGCCCGTCCATGCGAAAGGCGATGGTCTGAAACACCAGAAAGATGACCAGGATGGGCAGCAGGGCCACGGCCGTCTCCCTGAGATAGGCGGGCAGAGCATAGAGATAGGCAAACCCCAGCTCCGTGGTGGTCTCGTGGGCCGCCGCGGCCACGGAAACGGCCCCCTCGCCCTGGCCGTAGAACAGGCTCAGCACCAGCACCGAGAGGATCGGCCCCACGGAGCACAGGGACACCAGGCCGAAGCTGTCGGACTCGGCGTTGCTGTCGCTGCGGATGTGGCTGACGCCCACGCCCATGGCCAGGATGAAGGGCACGGTCATGGGTCCGGTGGTCACGCCGCCGGAGTCGAAGGCCACGGAAAGGAAACTTTTGTCCACAAAGACGCAGAGCAAAAACACCAGCCCATAGAGGCCGATGAGCAGGTATCGAAGTTTGACGCCGGTGAGGATGCGGAACATGGCCAATGCCAAAAACAGCCCCACGCCCACCCCCACCACGACGAGGAGAACAACCGTGTTGATGTGGGGCACGGAGGAGGCCAAAACCTGCAGATCCGGTTCCGAAACCGTCACCGCCGCGCCCAGCAGGAAGCTGACGATCAGGATGAGGGGCAAATTCTTCGAGCGGGTCAGGGCGGAGCCGATGCGGCCGCCGATGGGCGTCATGGAGCTCTCCGCGCCCACGGTGAACAGCCCCATGCCCGCCACCACGAACAAAGAACCCACCAGAAACGAGAGCATATGCCCCGTGGGCAGCGGCGTGACGAACAGGCACAAAAGGCACACGATGCACAGGATGGGGAGCACCGAGGCGATGCTCTCCTGAACCTTGTTCAGCAGGATGGTCTTTTGCTTGTTGAATTCGTTCATATCGCTTTTTAGTCTACCACATTCCGTCGGAAAAGGAAAGCCCCGGAGGAGAGCTTGCGTTTTTTTCTGTTGCGCCGGAGGGGTCGGGTATGTATAATAGGGAAGAATCTTTTTCAAGAGGTGCGTCTTGAGGACAAGCGACTTTTTTTATGATCTTCCCAAGGAGCTGATCGCTCAAACGCCGGCGCCTGTCCGGAGCGGCTCCAGGCTCCTGGTCTATGATCGAAAGACAAAGACCATCACCGACGGGGTGTTCACCGATGTGCTGGCACATCTGCATGCCGGGGATGTGCTGGTGCGGAACAACACCCGGGTCATCCCCGCCCGGCTCATCGGCCACAGACCCGAGACCGGCGGCACCATGGAGTTTTTGCTGCTGAGCCGGCTGCAGGGGGACGAATGGGAGTGCCTGTGCAAGCCCGCAAAGAGGGCAAAGCCAGGCCTCGTCTACCAGGTCACGCCCGAGCTTTCTGTGAAGGTCCTGGGGGACGCGTCCATGGACGGCGGCAAGCGGGTGCAGCTCCTCTATGAGGGCATCTTCGAGGAGGTTTTGGACCGGGCCGGCCAGATGCCCCTGCCGCCCTATATCACGGAGCGCCTTGCCGACAAGGAGCGGTATCAAACCGTCTATGCCGTCACCCGGGGCAGCGCCGCCGCCCCCACCGCCGGGCTTCACTTCACGCCGGAGCTTCTGGAAGCGATCGAGAAGAAGGGCGTGAGGATCGTGGATGTGCTGCTCCACGTGGGTCTGGGCACCTTCCGCCCCGTCAGCGAGGAGAACATCGAGGACCACCGGATGCATGAGGAGTTCTATCGGGTGACGGCGGAGGCCGCGAAGGCCATCAACGATGCCCGCGCCGCCGGGGGCCGGATCGTCTGCGTGGGCACCACCTCCGTCCGCACCCTGGAGAGCGTGGCCACGGAGGACGGCGTCGTCCACCCCGGCAGCGGCTACACCGGCATCTATATCACCCCCGGCTATCGCTGCAAGGCCGTGGACGCCCTCATCACCAACTTCCACCTGCCGGAGAGCACCCTTTTGATGCTGGTCTCCGCCTTCGTCGGTCGGGAGGAGGTTCTTCGGGTCTATGAGCACGCCGTGAAGGAGCGATACCGCTTCTTCAGCTTCGGCGACGCGTGTCTGTTTGAATAGAGGGAGCATATGGAGCAGCTGCAACTATGCGTTCCCCGTCTGAAGGACCTATGGTTCCGTCAACAGATGATGGCCGATTCGATCACCATGGCCTATAACGCAGGCTACGATGTTCCTTTTTCAGGGTATCATCGGGATACGGGATGCATCGACTTTCCAGATTCGGACTGGGCTGACTGGTACGGAGATTGGATCGATCGGGAGCCGGAGCGGTACTATGCGTATATCCAGCATTGTGACGATGGACAATGGCTGGGTGAGGTGTGCCTCCACCGTTCGTCAAGCGGCGAATGGTGGGACATGGGCATCCTGATCCACGCTCCTTTTCGGGGCAAAGGGTATGGAGTCCCGGCATTGCAGCTGCTGCTCGATCACGCCTTCTTGGAGATGGACATACCCTGCGTCCGCAATGAGTTTGAGGTTTCGCGAAAGGAAGCCGGCAGGATCCATAAAAGGGTCGGCTTTCGGGAACTGAGGGAACAAAACGGTATCATGAACTGGGAAATCACCCGGGAAAACTATTTGAGAAAGAGACAATGAACGAGAATTTCAAGTTTGAAGTGCTGCATGTGGACAAACAGACCGGCGCAAGGCTGGGCCGCCTCCACACCCCCCATGGGGACATCGACACCCCGGTCTATATGCCCGTGGGTACCCAGGCCACGGTGAAGGCCATGACGCCCCGGGATGTGGAGGAGACGGGGGCGTCCATCCTGCTCAGCAACACCTACCACCTGTACCTGCGTCCCGGCCACAAGCTGGTGGAGCAGGCGGGGGGGCTGCATAGTTTTATGCACTGGAACAAGCCCATCCTGACGGACAGCGGCGGCTTTCAGGTATTCTCCCTGGCGAAGAAGGGGGATATCCACGAGGACGGGGTGCTGTTCCGCTCCCACATCGACGGCAGCAAGCACCTGTTCACCCCGGAGAGCGTCATGGCCGTGGAGCAGGCCCTGGGCGCGGACATCGCCATGTGCTTCGACGAATGCGCCCCCGGCACCGCGGACTATCGCTATGCCGTGAAGGCCATGGATCGGACCCATCGCTGGGCGGAGCGGTGCCGGGAGGTCCATACCCGGCCGGGCCAGGCCCTCTTCGGCATCGTTCAGGGCTGCGTCTATGAGGATCTCAGGATCGAGAGCGCCAAGACATTGGCGTCCATGGACTTCCCCGGCTATGGCATCGGGGGCCTGTCCGTGGGCGAGCCCAAGGAGAAGATGTATGAGATGCTGGACTCCATCCGGCCCTATATGCCGGAGAACAAGCCCCGCTATCTCATGGGTGTGGGCAGCCCCGACTGCCTCATCGAAGGGGTTCTGCGGGGGGTGGACATGTTCGACTGCGTGCTGCAGACCCGGGCGGCAAGAAACGGTCTGGCCCTGACCCGAAAGGGACGGATCATGCTGCGGAACCAGACCTATGCCGAGGATTTCTCCCCCATCGAGGAGGGGTGCGACTGCTATGCCTGTCAGAACTTCTCCCGGGCCTATATCCGCCACCTCATCAAGGCGGAGGAGATTCTCTCCGGCACCCTCATCACCATGCACAATATCCGCTTCTCCGTGCGGCTCATGGCGGACATCCGCCGGGCCATCGCGGAGGACCGGTTCGGCGACTTTGCCAGGGAGCTGTTGGAGGTCAAGCTGTTTTGATGGAGCGGGTTTTGACGCTGAAAACGGAACAGGAGATGGAAGCCCTGGGAAGCCGTATCGCCGGGGCGCTGCCTCAAGGGGGCTTCGTGGCCCTTTATGGGGATCTGGGGGCGGGAAAGACCGTCCTCTGCCGGGGCGCGGGAAGGGCCCTTGGCCTGATCGGCCACTTGAGCAGCCCCACCTTCACCATCGTCCAGGAGTATCCCACCGCGCCGCCCCTCTTCCACTTCGACGCCTATCGGCTGGCGGACGAGGACGAGCTGTATGCCATGGGCTATGAGGACTATCTGGATCGAAACGGCCTTCTTCTGATGGAGTGGGCGGACCGGGTGCCCGGCGCTCTGCCGGCGGCGCGGCTGGACATAGAGATCGAGGGCAGCGGTCCGGATCCCCGCCGGGTGCGGCTGATGCCCCACGGCGCAGCCTATGAAGGGGCGGTGAGGGAGCTATGAACATCCTTGCCCTGGAAACCACGGACAAGGTGGCCTCCGTGGCCCTGCTGACGGGGACCGGCTGCCGGGAAATGAGGATCGAAAGCCCCCTCCGGCATGAGGAAACGGTCATGCCGGCGGTGGACACGCTGCTGTCGGAGGAAGGGCTCGCCCCATCAGAGTTAACTGCCATCGCCGTGGATGTGGGCCCCGGCTCCTTCACGGGGGTCCGCATCGGTGTCTGCCACGGCAACGCCATGGGGCTGGCCCTGGGGGTGTCGGTGGTGTCCGTAAACGCTCTGGAGGCCCTGTCACTGCCTTTGCTGGGCGGATCGGCGCCGGTGGCCGCCCTCATCGACGCCCGCAACGGCAACGGCTATGGGGCCCTCTATGCCCCTGACGGCGCCGTTCTGATCCCCCCCTGCGCCATGGAGACGGAGCGCTTTTTGGCCGGGTTGCCGAAGGATGCGATCCTGACCGGCACCGGCTTTCCCGGCGCGGACGGGGCCCTGCCCCTGGCCGGGAGCATCGCCGGGATCGCCGCGAAGCGGGGGGGAGAGAAGGCGGCCAGCCCCCTGTATCTGCGCCCCTCCCAGGCGGAAAGGAAGCGGGGCACATGATTTCGGTGCGGCCCATGGCCCGGCGGGATATTGCCCGGGTCTATGAGATCGAGGTTCAGAGCTTTCGCACGCCCTGGTCGAAGCTCTCCCTGCTGGGGGAGCTCCGCAACGACCTGGCCCATTATTATGTGGCGGAAGAGGAAGGCCGCGTCATCGGCTATGCCGGCATGTGGATCCTCTTCGACGAGGCCCACATCACCAACGTGGCCATCGCGCCGGAGCGGCGGGGGGAGCACCTGGGCCGGTATCTCTTCTATGGCATGATGGAAAAGGCCCTGCACTATGGGGCCGACAAGATGACGCTGGAGGTCCGGGAGACCAACGCGCGGGCCCAGAACCTGTATTATAGCTTCGACTTTGAAAAGCAGGGCTTCCGCAGGCGCTACTATGAGGACACGGGGGAGGGGGCCCTGCTGCTGTGGAATCAGGATCTTCGGGCCACTGTGGAGAAAAATGCTTGCCTAAAAAGCGAATTCAGCTTACAATAGAGCGGATCATGAAATAAAGGGAGATCGAACATGAGTTTATACAGCGATTGGAAGGATCGGGCGGAGAACCTGCAGAGCGATGCCGCCTATCAGCAGTATTGGAAGGAATATTTCGCCCAGGAGACCGAGGCCTATCGTCGGGTGCTCCTGGCCCATGATGCGCCCCTCACCGGCTCGGTGAAGGCTCTGGCCGAAAGGATGGACATGGATCCTGTGACCTTCCTGGGGTATCTGGACGGGGCCAACGCCTCCTTCGTCGGCGGCGAAAAGGATTTGGACGCCCTGACGGAGGAGAGCGAAGTCACGCTGGACTTCGATTTTGAAAAGCTGTTCTTCAACATGCACGAGGCCAAGGCCGACTGGCTCTTCACTCTGTCGGAGTGGAACGATGTCCTTTCCGAGGAAAAGCGTCATGAGATCACCAAGGCCTATCGGGCCTCCAAGGTGTTCGTGGCCCCCGTGCAGGTGGGGCGGAACGATCCCTGCCCCTGCGGCAGCGGCAAGAAGTTCAAGAACTGCTGCGGAAAAAACAAATGAGGCAGATTCCGGGAACCTTTTGAAAAATATAAGTTGACAGGAGCGCCATTCCTTGTTAAAATGTGTGACTGGAACTCCTGAATGCGCCTGTAGCTCAGCAGGATAGAGCAACGGCCTTCTAAGCCGTAGGTCCAGGGTTCGAATCCCTGCAGACGCGCCATCCATGCGGCGCTCGCCGGGAGGAGACGATCGGCGAGCGCATGCGTGTTGCGGGGAGAGTTCATCCGAAAAAGCACATATGGTGGGCGTAGTTCAGCCTGGTTAGAATGTCAGATTGTGGCTCTGAAGGTCGTGGGTTCGAATCCCGTCGCCCACCCCATTTTTTT
>Ga0079305_1001424_pt1 | contig 31679 bp, 30 predicted proteins | sample LMS_cellobiose_e_FD_79183 | JGI IMG/M metagenome (GOLD analysis project Ga0079305, IMG submission 79183) | Rumen-fistulated moose microbial communities from Alaska, USA - LMS_cellobiose_enrichment | ecosystem: Host-associated > Mammals > Digestive system > Stomach > Rumen fluid ... | reverse complement strand
GTGTTCTGGAACGTGGACAGCCGCAGCCGGCAGCAGCCGGTCACCAGGAACGAGCAGGGCGTAGTGCTGGTCAGCGGCTGTACGCCCCGGATCTTCTCCATGGTGGCCTCCGGGACCCTGACCCCCTACGCCTACATGCTGGAGGTGCTGGGCGGGGAACGGTACCGGGAGATCGCGGCGTAACAAAAACAGATACGATCTTGTCGGTGATGGTCATGGTGGTGCCGATGGTGCAGCCCATCCCGGCGTGGACGTCGGGCATGATGCGGATCCTGCTGCCGGAGAAGACCGCCTGGTCGCACACGGTCATGATCTGCATGGCCGCGGTGCTCTCCAGCTCGCCGCAGTAGCACAGGGCGGTGTTGTATTGTCCTCTGATCTCGATCATGGTCGATCAACCTTTCAAAAAACGGGGACGGAGTTATCTGCTCCGCCCCCATCGTCCCCGGCATGGTGGGGGTGGACATCGGCTGCGGCATGGAGACCACGAAGCTGGCTGTCCGGGACATGGACATGAGAAAGCTGGACAAAGTGATCCGGCAGGAGATCCCCTCGGGGTTTCATGTCCGCACCGTCCCTCATGGGCTCAACCGCAAGATCGACCTGGCCCAGCTGCGGTGTGCCCCCTTTTTGGACCTCAACCGCGCCCGGCTGAGCATCGGGACCCTGGGCGGCGGCAACCACTTCATCGAGGTGGACCGGGGAGAGGACGGAAGCCTCTACCTGGTGATCCACTCCGGCAGCCGGCACCTGGGCACCGAGGTGGCGGGCTGGTACCAGACCCAGGGGCGGCTGGCCATGTGGGGCGGGGCCCGGTATCAGCTGGAGGAGACCATCGCCCGGCTGAAGGCGGAGGGGCGGTTCCGGGAGATCCAGCCCACCATTGAGAAGCTCAGGAAGGAGCACCCCATCAAGGTCCCCAAGGAGCTGGCCTATGTAGAGGGCAGGCTGTTTGACGACTACATCCACGACATGAAGCTGGTCCAGAGGTTCGCCCTTTTGAACCGCCGGACCATGACCGACGTGATCCTCCGGGAGATGGGCCTGGAGGCGGAGGACTCCTTCACCACCATCCACAACTATATCGACACCGACGCCATGATCCTCCGGAAGGGAGCCGTCTCCGCCCGGAAGGGAGAGCGGCTGCTCATCCCCATCAATATGCGGGACGGGAGCCTCATCTGCGTCGGGAAGGGCAACGACGATTGGAACCAGTCCGCCCCCCACGGGGCCGGACGCCTGATGAGCCGCAAGGCGGCCTTTTCCTCCCTGTCCATGGCGGAGTTCCGGCGGGAGATGGCGGGCATCTACTCCACCTGCGTGGGGAAGGACACCCTGGACGAGTCCCCCATGGCCTACAAGAGCCTGGAGGCCATCGTGTCCCAGATCGGGCCCACGGCGGAGATCACAGAGCGCATCCGGCCCGTCTATAATTTCAAGGCGGCGGAATAATGACAAGGGAGGTGTGGGCTGTGCGTCAGAATATTGTCAATACGCTGGTGGAGATCGAGCGGAGCGAGGGCATCCGCATCCTTCTCGCCGTGGAATCCGGCAGCCGGGCCTGGGGCTTTGCCTCCCCGGACAGCGACTACGACGTGCGGTTCATTTATTTGCGGCCTGAGGAGGAATATCTTCGTCTTGACCGGCGCCGGGACGTGATCGAACGACCCGTCTGTGGTGAGCTGGACGTCAACGGCTGGGATCTGGACAAGACCCTCCGGCTGCTGCACAAGTCCAATCCGACAGTGTTCGAGTGGTTTTCCTCGCCCATCGTCTACCGGGAGGACAAGGCCTTTTGTCAGCGGTTTCGCCCGATGCTGCAGAAGTATTTTTCCTGCAAGCGGGGATTGTATCACTACATCAGCATGGCAGAGGGAAACTACCGGGATTATCTGCGGGGAGAGACGGTCAGGGCAAAAAAGTATTTCTATGTTCTGCGTCCTCTTTTGGCCTGCCGGTGGATCCTGGAGCGGGAGACTCCGCCGCCCATGCTGTTTTCCGAGCTGGCGGAGGCCATGCTGGACCCGGCGCTGATGCCAGAAGTGGATCATCTGCTGGCACTGAAGCGGGGCGCACCGGAGGTCCGGGAGATCCCGCAGTGCAAAGAACTGAACCGATATCTGGACGAGGGAATCGCCCAGGTCAAAGAAAAAATCTCTGCCTTTTCGAGGGAGCAGGCGCCGGATTGGGACGAGCTGAATGAATTGTTCCTTTCTGAGCTGAAAAGGGACAGGCGGTGATAAAGATGGAATTGACGCATAAAGAGAATGCTCTGCTTGAAATACTGCTGAAGGTACCGCCGGACCTCAGAGCCATTCGTGCACAGTTGGAATCAAGCCGGTTCTCTTCTGACAGGATCGCGGCTGTCGCTTCCGAGTTCATTGACATTTGTTGCTGGGAGAGTTTGGATCGGCATTGGGGCGAACCTCATCAGACAGAGTATTATTCCACAGAAGCGACAGTCGTGGAGGGAGAACACAGCACATATCTCCTTGAAATCGTAAAAGTGCTTTTGGAGTATGGGCTGGCCCCCAACGCTGTCGTTGATGGGACTTGTATTCTGGAGCAGATTCGTTTTGTTGAGAATGAGTACATCGCCGCAGACACGCTTGCGCTACTCCTGGAACATGGAGGCAATATTCATCTGAAAGCAGACGGTGAGTCTGTGTTCGGAGAAATCGACTTCGATGTGATGTTTGATGCTTTGAATCAATATGACCGGCGGCGTTATGACTCGCTGGTTCACTGCTGGTTCGTTTGGTTGGGATACGGCGCGCAGCTGGAGAACGGCACAACTGCCGTGGATCTTTATCGGGACTTCAACACCGGAGAGTTGTTCGATATCAGCAAATTTAAGAATCACCGGAACTATACGTTCGGGCTGTCCCATGTCCCGGGACGCGGAGAAGGCTGGTCGCTCCACATCTTCGACAGGGAGACCATGTGGGAAGTCGCCAGGCTGTAAACATCGTCTGTAAAAGGAGAGGAGCAAAAGTTCAATGGACGGATTCCAGGTACAGGAAAACATGCTGGTGAAATATACCGGTTCCTCTGAGGCCGCAGTGATCCCGGACGGGATCCGGATCATTGGCACCGGTGCGTTTCAGGACAATAACAAGCTGAAAAAAGTAGTGATACCGGACAGTGTGGAGGAGATCAGAGGGCGGGCGTTTTCGGGCTGTACAGCATTGAACCAGATCTCATTCAGCAAAAACCTGCGGAAACTGGACCATCATGTTTTGGCCGGATGTACGTCTTTGGAGACGGTGGCCTTGCCCGGACGACTGCGTACGATCAACTACTGTACGTTCAAAGGTTGTTCAGCACTTCGGGAGGTAACCATCTCGGAAGGAACAAAGATGATTTCCGAGAGCGCATTCAGCAAATGCGTCAGCCTCAGAACGATTCAGCTGCCAAAGACGATGGAGAGGGTAAAGCGGTTCGCCTTTGGAAAATGTGTTAATTTGAGGATGGTTACATTTCTCAGCGCAGGGGATTGCGAGATCGATACGAATTCGTTTTTCAAATGCCATCGGGAGCTGACGTTTTCCTGGCCCAATGCAAGCGCATTTCGAGAGGAGTTGGAGGCGGGATTCCTCCTGCGTAAAGACGGAAATATGACAAGCTACTTTGGCAACGATGAAAAAATATTGATACCGGATTCTGCCGGATCCATCGCAGAATTTGCGCTTTGCGGGAATCGGACTGTGATCGAGATCGATGTTCCCGAAAGTGTCATTTCCATTGGCAGGATGTGCATGAGTTACATGAAAAAGCTGCACAGGGTTTCGCTAAAAGGCGTCCAACAGATTGGCAGGGCAGCTTTTTGGGCGTGTACAAACCTGGAAGCAATAAGCGTTCCGACTACGCTTAAGACCGTCGGGGATGAAAGCTTTGGGCAATGCTGGTCGCTCCGTGAGCTAGACTTTGGAAAAACGAATACAGTATTTCAGGGCAGGATCGCGCCGATGGCCTACGGGCTGAAACGGGTCGTGTTGCCCGGGAGCATTGAGCGCCTCCCGAACGGTGCCTTCTATTACTGCAGGAACCTATCCGACATCATGCTTCCCTATGGGATCAAAGAGTTGGGAAAAGGATCGTTTGAAGGATGCAAATCTTTGAGAAGGATGGAGATCCCAGAAACAACAGAGCCATTTGACTGGAATGTATTTAAGAGCTGCAGCGGGCTGCTGGAGATAGTCCTGCAGGGACATCACACGGTTGTTACAGGACGGCCCGATACGTTTTGTACTGCGGTTGCGCGGTATGCCGATGATAAAACCGTATGACAGGCTGTCCTCTTTATTGGGCTCCAGGGGAGTGGAAGAACCTATTACACTATAAGAGGTAACGTACCCCTCAGACTATTTCATCTCAATCATTCTTTGAGTTGTTGATTCTTCGTTAGAGTATGGATTTTCCATAGGGTATCAACATGTTTTTTGCTTTTACGGATGATGTTCCAGTATTCAGGGGAGCATAGGTAATCAATCAGGAAACACTTGGGTATATAGTATTTCCGCGTCTGCATGATAGTCTGTAAGCGCCCCTTGCGAATCCAGTTGCCAACGGCACGACGGTCGTAACCTGTGTAGGAGCAAATCATGCTAACATCCCAAACGTCTGGTTCATCTCTTAACGCATCCTCGTAGAATTGGCGCATAGATTCCTCTTGAATCGGTTCTGGCAGGATCCTAATTTTATGAGGAACCACCTTCGAACCCTGATACTGATACCAACCCTTCGGGGCGATATAGCGGCATGGGTTTTGTGCTCGATCACGGTAAAAAGCGATAACATCGGACTTTTTGATCCGATAACAGCGTGTCTTTTTGCCAGTACACTCGCTGGGAATGAGTCCGCTTTGTAGCAGGTAAAGAGCGGTCCGCTTGCTAATATGGCAGGCAATCCGCATTTGTTCCTTGTTCATTATATCGGGGTATTTCGCAAATTCCTTAGGATCATAATTCATGAGCTTGAACTCCTTTATTTGAATTGGTGATCCTGAGATGAGTACCGATCGATTTGTATTGCCACTGGTTGTGAAGGAGCCTTCCTTCTTGCCTTCGTTCTTGCAAACGTGCAAGAACAGCATGAAAACAGGCAAGAAATCGCCCTGATTCTCTAAGCATTTGAACTCAAGACTTTTTCCCATGAGAGGCCAAAAAGCCAGGAAAATCAAGGATTACACGACGAAACGTATCTTACTGAGACTGCCTAAAAATGACAATAGGTGAGAAAACTCGAAATCAGTTTGCGGGCAACCGCACGTGGGTTCGAATCCCACACCCTCCGCCAAAAAGCCTTGAAAGCTTGACGCTTTCAAGGCTTTTTCTTTGCCCGGCGGGACTTCTGCTGTGTCCAACTCAATGGCCTGCGAAACAGTCCTGATGGGCCGCAGGTTCGCCGACATTTAAATTTAAATAATATGTAAAAAACTGGTTGATCCATTTGCGCCAAACGCAGTCAAAACGCAGGGCCTGTCCACATCACGGCATCGGAACCTCCAAGAAGGAAAGCAGCAAGAGCAGCAGAACATTCACCAGAGAAAACTCCAGGAGATACCGCCCCAGTCTGGCGTGCTCGGAGTGAGAATAGAGCTTCATGCTGATGAGGCTTGCCAGGCTTGCGATGGGTGTCCCCAGCCCGCCGATGTTCACGCCCAGAAGCAGGGAACGGAACTGATCCGTGAAATCCGCCAGCAGCAGGGCGGCGGGGACGTTGCTGATGACCTGACTGGCCAGCAGGGCGGTAAGATATTCTCTCCCTGCCAGGATCGACCGAAGGAGCTTGTCCATGGCCTCCACCCGGGCCAGATTGCCTGCGAAAATGAAAAAAGCCGCAAAGGTCAGCAGGAGCATGAAATCCGCCCGAAGCAGGGCTTTGCGGTCTACCGCCAGCAGAGCCAGCAGCATCGCGGCCAGCATGACCGGCCAGGCAAGAACCCGGACCACCACCAGCAGACACAGGAGAAACAGGGCAGCGAATAAACACAGACGCCGCCAATGGATTTCCGGGGACTCTCCCAGTTGGAGGTGCAGAGGTTCGTTGGACAGCATGAAACAGATGGCGCTGATGAGCACCAGGGAGAGGGCGGAGAAAGGGAACATCACAGAGAGAAACTCCCCGATGCGAAGATCATAGAAGGAGTACAGATAGAGATTCTGGGGGTTGCCCACCGGCGTGAGCATACTGCCCAGGTTGGCGGCCACGGTCTGGAGCACAACGATGTGGATCAGATCTTTCCTGCGGTCGGCGATCCCCAGCACCACGACGGCGAAGGGGACGAAGGTCAGCAGCGCTACGTCGTTGGTGATGAACATGGCGCTGAAAAAGCACAAGAGGACCAGGATGAGGCCCATGGCCCGGACGCTGGAAGCCCGCCGGCACAGGGTATGAGCCAGACTGGAAAACAGTCCGGCCTGCCGCAGACCGGAGACGATGACCATCAGACAGTAGAGCAGGGCGAGGGTGCGGAAATCGAAATAGGAGAGATATTCCGCATCCGGCGGCACGGCCAGACAGCTGAGAACAGCGGCCAGCGCGGCGATCAGCAGGACCGGCTCCCGCTTGATAAAGGATCGAATGGTGGACATAGGATTCCTCCCGGATGGAATGCATCACAAGTGCTTCCCAGGATTGGGGATGAAACACGCAACGCCCATTATATGCGAGTTTGCGGGCAAATACAAGCCGATTTGACAAGGAAACAAGGAAAGCGCCTCATCTCCGCCTTTTTCGGAAATGAGGCGCTGCGTCATCGGTTACCGCCCAAAAAGCTTAGAGAAGAGCCCTTGTTTCTTTTTGTTCTTCTGCTTCGGGACCCGGTACCGGAAGGGGACAAAGGCATCTTCCGGCGGAACGATCTCATACCAGCCCGGCTCCCGCTCGGTTACAGGGAAGTAATCCGAGGCCATACCAGGCTCCGACAGCCGCTCCGGGAGCCTGCCGGGGGAGAACAGGGTCTTGTGCCCGGGCAACTCTCCCCGGCCCAGGGCAGCCACCGCTCCGGTCTGACCGTTGACCATGAACCAGACCTTTGGGCCGGTTTCTCCCCGGTCCAGGAAGTAGAAGGGGAGCATGACGGTCTTCCGGGCGCGGATATGCCGCCGCAGCCATTTGACGCTGTGGCTCTCCCCGGGATAGAGTTCCCTGGCCCGGGGCAGAACTTCCGGTCGGACCAGGTTTTCCATGATAAAGTCCGCCTGATGCCAGTCCGGCGGGATGGTCTGGTCAAACTGTACGTCCCCTTCCACAAACTTCCTGGAGAAGGGGACGACCTTGGAAAGATCCCAGGGCCCTACGTCGTTCATCAGGTAGTTGTTGTGCTCCAGGGTCAGGGGGAGGACCCAGTTGACCCGGTCCTGGAACAGGGTGGCGTCCCCGTGGTTGGAGGACACGCCCACCACCAGGGAGACGTCTGCGATCTGACAGGGCAGATAGAGGGTCCACAAATCCGCCACTCGATTGGTCAGGTCCTGTTCCGCGAAGGCCTTGGGGCGCTGGGCGGCGAAATCCAGGATAATGTGCTTGGCCCGGTCCCGGCTGATCTCGAAGGGAATGGCGAAGTGGGGGAGGTTGGGGTCTCCGTTGTCTACCACGTCAAAGGCCTCCACATCGCCGGCGGCCAAGACGGCCTCCTTCACGAACTTGTTGCCGCAGTAGCCGCAGGACCAGACGGACTGGGTCTCAAAGGCCTGGACGTCTCCGCCGCACATGGGGCAGCGGTGGGAGAACATCTTCCGGGTGCCGTACTCGATGATCTTCCGGTGGCCCAGGTACTTCTGATAGACGGAATACTTTTCGTTTTTGTTCAGGTCCCAGCCGGAGACGGCCATGTTCTGTCTTTCCCCCAGGCCGGTGAGGTCCAGCAAACCGTCCCTCGTCTCGATGGGGACGTGGAGCAGAGAAAAGGAGGTCTCCTCCACACCGTCATCCCCGGCGTAGGGGAAGGAACTGCCGCAGGAACGGCAGGCGAAGCCGTCCAGGGCGGCGTCATAGTGCAGGGGAGCCCCGCAGCTGGGGCACTGCATGACGCGGTATCGAACAGAAGGGATGGGGGTCGGCATGGGGACTGCCTCCTTTCTGAGCGGAAAGACGCCGGGGCAGGGAGTGCCGCCGGTTACGGAGCGAACATCGGGGATGGGACTTCTCTGACCGGAAGGAAAACAGGACAGCGCCTGTGCCGGGGATAGGCCCACATGGGCGTTGCTGGGATACGGTCCGGGTCAACGCTTCAGGTATTCCGCGGAGACCGGGAACTCAAAGTAGGTATCCGGATAGGGCTCATTCTGTAGGGTAAAGTGCCACCACTCACAGTCGATGGGCAGGAAGCCGCCCCGCGCCATGGCGTGCTGCAGAAGCATCCGATTCTCGTACTGCTCGTCGGTGATCCCCCGGTAGTCCGGGTGGGAGGCCACGCTGAACAGGTCGAAGGGGCTGCCCATATCCAACTCCTTCCCGGTCCGCATATCCAGCAGGGTCAGGTCCACGGTGCTGCCCCGGCTGTGGCTGGACTGGCTGGCGATGTAGCCCTGGGAGAACAGGGCCTGCTTCTCCAGATCAGGGTAGAAGTAGGGCTTCATGCGCACGTCCAGGTCCTCGATCCCCCACAGGACGAACTGCCGCACGGCGTTGGCCGGGCGGTAGGCGTCGAAGATCTTCAGCCGGTAGCCCTGGACGATCATCTCGTTGCTGACCGTTTTCAGAGCCCGGGCGGCCTCCTTGGTCAGCAGAGCACAGGGCTCCTCATAGCCGTCGATGCGCTCTCCCACGAAATTATAAGTGGAGTAGTACCGGATCTCCTGCACGATGGCGGGCACATACTCCGCCAGCACCACAAAGCCGGAGGGGTCCATTGCTGCTCGTTTCCTGAAATCCTGTTCCATGCGCAGTTCCTCCGGTCCGTTTTTTGTGGGGACCGCCCATGTGCAAAGGACAGCTCCCATTACACTATGATCGTATCACATCCCGGCGAATGTTGCAAGCGGAAGCGGGACCGGAGAGCGGTTTTGCCAGAGAGAAGAAAACCGCCTTCTCGTTCCCGGCAGGGAGAAAGAAGGCGGTTCTGTCCGCAGGATACAGATTGTTTAGCGCGCAATGCTTCGGTTGATGATCGGCTTACTTGGACAGCTCTATCCACTCGCCGTCGTAGTTGACATGGAGGCTGTCGCCCTCGATGGTGTACTCATACTGGAAGCTGTTGTCCACAGCGCTCAGCTCGATGCTGCCCCACAGAATGTCTACGTCATCCTGGAAGCTGATCACGCCGGTGTGGTCCTCGTTGAGGGTGATAGTGCCGGTGGCGCCGTCCTGGGTGGCGGTATAGGTGCCGGGCACATAGTCAAACATGGTCTGGGGCTGGAAATCCTCGTAGGTCACGGAGTCCACGATGGTCTCCAGAGCGCCTGCGATCGCGTTGTCGATGGCATCATCACCGGTGAGGCTTATGGTCTCCTGGAACAGAAGAACGCCGCCGTTATACTCGCCGGCAATGGCGGTTCTGCTGGGCATGGAGTTGTCCTCCGGAGCCGCGATGGAGCGCCAGAAGCCCCACTGATCGTCGGTGCCGGGGAAGAAGCCTTCGCTTCTGTCGATGTCCTCGTCGTTGCCCCAGGTGGAGGTGAGTTCATAGAGGACCTCCTCCGGCTGCTTATCCGCCTCATAGCTGATCGTCACCATGTTGGTGCCCTCGGACTCGCCGAGGTACAGGAAGTCCACGGCGCCGCCGCCCTCTTCCACTTCAATGAGCGAGGGGTCATACTGAACGGTCCAGCCGTCGCCGCTGGTGTATTCCTCCAGGGCAGAGGTCTCTTCCTGTGTGTCGGTTGTGGCTTCCTCAGCGGTGGTCTCCTCCTGGGTGTCGGCGGAGGGCTCCTCGGTGGAATTGCCGCCGCAGCCGGCCAGCGCGGCCACCAGAGTAAGGGCCAAAACGCCGGTGAGCACTTTTTGCAGATTCTTGTTCATTTTCATTGCCTCCTGTTTTTTGCTTGACACAAATACTGTTAAGCTGTTCACAGCAGAAAATATCATACCACGGTCTGACAGGATACACAAGCTCGAAAACAGGATTTGGACAGAAAGAACACGCTGCAGAACCCATTGTTCCGCAGCGTGTCGCCGGATGTTGAATGCTGAAAGATGTTATCCTTGATAGGGGTATATCTTTACCGTGATGCCACCCACCTCGAAGTCCTCACCGCTGACGCTGTTCGGGAGATCCCCCGTCAGGGAGAAGTCCACGGTGTCCTCGGTGTATCTGTTGTTGCCCGCCGGGCTGTTCAGGGGGATCCGTTCATTGAAGTTCAGTTCGACATCGTTGGACCTCATGCAGTAGAAGTTCCCGGTGACGGAGGCAAAGGTGTCGTTGAGGGGTTCGTAGGTCAAAGTATAGGCGACCTTTTCGTTGGAGAGGTTTTTGATTCGGATCTGGTTGGACTGGATGTCGGCTCCGTCCACCACCGTAGGTGTGACCCACTCGCCGTCGGAATAGCTGACTACGTAGTCCGGCTTCGGGAGGGTGGGGTCCCAGGTGAGATTCTTGGTCCGCTGATACTGGAAGGACAGGTCACCCCAGGTGAGATCCACGCTGTAGACCGTGCCCGACTCTGCCGTGGTCTCAATGACCGAGGCATGGACCGGAATGCGGCACTGGCCGGAGTCGGCGAAGCTGAGCCGCTCACTGCCCCTCACTGCCTGAGCAGGAAGGATCAGACAGACCAGAAGCAGCGCCAGAAGGATGAAAGACAGATGTTTCATGGTGAAGCTCTCCTCTCTGCACATAGATGTGGATTGCTACAGAATTCTAATTTTCTACTATATTATTATACCATGAATAGTGCAAAAAGCAAGATAATCTGCCAATTATATAGCGATAATTTGTCATTTTTGCAGAACGCGGACTAAAATCGTCGGTCTGAGGCGTGGATGGCGGGGTTCTGTCTTCCTTGCCGTCTGTTTCTGCCTCATATTTGGCCTGAAGCCCCCCGCGAAACGGGCGCGATTGGCCCTTCCTGTCCGCTTTTTATTGTGCCGCATCACGGAACGTGATACAATCAGTGAGAACCAGGGAGGAGGTGCAGCTATGCTTCCGTATTTTTTCACGCCTCAGGAGGCCATCCCTCCGGGGCTGGGCTTTTCCCTCTGGGGGCCGTCCCATCTCTGCTGGCTGGCGGCCATTGGGGGAGGCATTGCCATCCTCTGCGCCGTCTATAGGCGTCTGCCGCCGGAGAAGCGCCGTCGGATGGCCCTGGGACTGTGTGTCGCCATGCTCCTGCTGGACCTGGCCTGGGATCTGAGCCTGTTGGCCACGGGGCGGTTCACCCTCAACTATCTGCCCCTGGACCTGTGCGGGCTGGCTATGTTCGGAGAGCTGTGGAGCGTCCTTCGGCCGGGGACCCTCCTGGACGAACTGTGCTACTGTCTGTTCCTTCCCGGAGCGCTGATGGCCCTGGTGTTTCCCAACTGGACGCCGCTGCCCTTCTGGAATCTGCTGTATCTGCGTAGCTTTTTGCTCCACGGCCTGCTGGCGGCGGTTCCCATCCTGCCCATTGCCGGAGGGGAGTTCCGGCCTGACCCGCGGAACCTGCCCAAATGCTTTGCGGTGAGCCTGGCCCTGTGCGTGCCCATCTACGGGGTGGACAAGGCCCTGGACCAGAACTTTTTCTTCCTCAACACCCCCTCCCCGGGCTCGCCCCTGGTGCTGTTTCAGCAGTGGCTTGGCTCGCCCGGCTATCTTGTGGGCCTGCCGGTGATGCTGGGGCTGGTCTGGATCGTTCTGTATGGTCCGCCGGTCCTGTGGAGGAGGAGGAAACACCGTGCATAACACAAGAAAGGAGCCCGCAGTGGGCTCCTTTCTATCTGTTCTAACTGTCGTAAAACAGGGTCACTCCCCGGCCCCCTCGTTCTGCATGGCGGAGAGCAGGGGAGGAATGAACTGTTTCTTCCGGGAGATGACCCCCGGGAGGATATAACCGCCCTCCACAGCTTCCGCGTCGAAGGCACGGCGCAGAATGTCCCCGGCGTCGTGGCCGGCATACAGGACGGTGCTTCGCTGCCGCTTGATGTCTGTCAGCAGGAAGAACAGCATAGGCACCTGGGCCTTGAGCAGGGCCTCCTCCAGATAGCCCCGGATGACCTCCTCCGCCCGGAGGAGGTTTTTCTGGGATACATAGCTCCCTTGGCCTACGCCAAAATAGAGGGAGCCGTTGTTGAACCGCTTGAAATCCTGGAAGAACAGGCTCTCCGGGGAACGACCCTCCACGGCCTCGCCGGCCTCAAACATGTCGTTGGCCAGGCGCTCCACGTCCACCTGGGCGATGGCCGCCAGGGCCCGGGCCGCCCCCTGATCCAGCGGGGTACAGGTGGGGGAGCGGAACATCAGGGTGTCCGACAGGATGGCGCTGCACAGAAGCCCGGCGATCTGGGGCGGGATGGGGATCTGGTGCTCCTGGTAGATCTGCCAGATGATGGTGGCGGTGCATCCCACGGGCTGATTCCGGAAGAAGACCGGCCCCGGAGTCTCGATGCTGTTGATGCGGTGGTGGTCCACGATCTCCAGGATCTCCGCCTCCTCATAGCCCTCCACGCACTGGGTCTTCTCGTTGTGATCCACCAGGATCAGCTGCTTGCGGCGGAGGTTCAGCAGGTTCCGGCGGCTGATGACGCCCCGATATTTTCCGTCCTCGTCCAGCACGGGGAAATAGACGTGACGGACCCGGCCCATGATCTCCCGGGCGGCCTCCACGGAGTCGCTGAGCTGAAAGGTCATCAGGTCGTTTCGGAACATGAACCAGGAGATGGGTGCGCTCTGGTTGATGGTGCAGGCGGCGGCAAAGGGGTCCAGAGGTGTCTGGATGATGGCGGTGTTGTGTTCCTCCGCCAGGCGGACGATGGTCTTGGCCGGGGGCGCGTCGCTGCACAGGACGATGCAGGCGGCGTTCATCTCGATGGCGCAGATCTGGGCGTCGTACCGGTTGCCGCAGATGACGATGTCTCCGGAGGAGATCTGAGTCTCGATGAGTTCCGGGCTGCCGGAGCCGATGACGATCTTCCCCGTCACCACGGTGTCGTCCAGACTGCCGCAGACCAGAGTCCCCCGAAGGGTCTGGAGGATGTTCCCCAGGGGGGTGGAGGCGTTGGCCAGGGTGTTGCAGGTGGCGTCCATGCTGGAGACCGCCAGGTGGTTCGTGGTCACCAGGCCAAGCAGGGAGTTTTTGGCGGAGACCACCGGCAGGGTGCTCAGCTGCTCGTCCCGCATTCGCACCAGGGCCTCCTGGATGGTCATGGCCTCGTCAGCGCCCTTGACCTGACGGATGTCGATGTCCTCAACCTGGGCGCTGACGTCTTCAAACAGGGCGGGGACCGCCGCGCCGAACCGGCCCAGAATGTACTTGGTCTCCCGATTCAGGTCTCCCGCCCGGCCGGGGATGTAGTGGTTTCCGTCGTCCAGCTGATTTTTCAGGTGGGCGTAGGCAATGGCGGAGCAGATAGAATCGGTGTCCGGGTTGCGGTGGCCGATCACCAGGATGCTGCGGGCCCTTGTGGTCTGTTCCATAGAGGATCCCCCTTTTCGGTTGTCCTTGAAGCGATGAATGGATCAGAGTGCGCCGAAACTCAGGTCAGGACGCGAAATACTGGTCGATGCCGTCGGCCATGCCCTTGGCCAGCTTGGTCTGGTAGGCCTCGGTAGCCATGAGCAGGTCTTCCGCTTGGTTGGTCATATAACCCAGCTCCACGATGGTCACAGGGATGGTGGACCAGTTGACCCCTGCCATGGTGTCGGTCTCCCAGACTCCTTCCTTCCGGCTGCCAGTGGCGGCGCACAGGCCGTTGAGCACAGCGTCGGAGAGTTTCCGGCTCTGGGGATAGAGCTTGGCGCAGTAGGGGCTTTTGGGAGTCATGCAGATGGTCATGGCGCCGTGGGCGGAGGCGTCTGTGGAGCCGTTGGCGTGGATACGGACCAGCACATCGGCTCCCGCCTGGACGGCGATCTGAGTCCGCTGGACGTTGGACAGGTCCACGTCGTGGGTGGTCCGGGTCATGACCACCCGGTAGCCACGGCTCTCCAGTTCCTTCTGGAGCTTCAGGCCCACCGCCAGGTTCAGCTGGTATTCATGCAGGCCGGAGGCCTTGCCGTAAGTCCCCGGGGTGACCTTGGCCTTGGTCTCCGAAGCGCCGGGGCCAATGGGCTCCTGCTGGTTGTTGGCCTTGCTCTGGTGGCCGGGGTCAATGGCCACGCACCGCTGGGTCCGGACGGGAGCCGTCTGGAGGGAGAAGGTTTTCCGCTTGGAGGCGTCCAGCAGTCGGTTGAGGATGGCGGCGGTCTCCGCCCGGGTGACGGCCCGGTCCGGGTGGAAGGTCCCGTAGGCGTCGCTGCCGGTGAGGATCCCCTGACGGTAGAGGTGGTAGACCGCCTGGTTTGCGGCCGTGTCGGCCACATCCGGGATGGTCTCCACGGTGTTTAGAGTTTGCTCGGTTCGCATGGGGAACACCCGGTCAAACAGCCGGGCCATGGTCAGGCGGGGACAGGGGCTGTCATAGTCAGTCCCAAACTCTCCGGGCTGGCAGATGCCGGTCCGGGCCAGATAATCCACATAGGGCTGGTACCAGGGCCCGGACGCCGGGGCGGTCGCGGAGCCGGAGCCCCGAATCCGGGCGGTCATGGTGATGGCCTGGGCCAGGGTCAGGGTGCCCTGGGGGGAGAACCGGTCTCCGCCCACACCCTCGATGATGCCGTATTTCTGCACGTCGCCCACGTCGGCGGCATACCAGGCCCCCGCGGGCACGTCGGAAAAGGCGGCGGAGGCGGGGGTTGCAAGGCCAACCGCCAGGACCAGGGCGAGGGTCAGGGCAAGCAGTCGGGTCGTCAGTTTCATAAGCGGTCTTCTCTTTCTTTTGTGGTTTGACCGGCCGGCAGGGACCGACGGGTGGGACCTCCGCCCATTCTATGGTCGGTCAGGGCTTGTTATCTGAATTATACCTTACAGACTGGCGAATGGCAACTGTTTTCCCGCCGGGACAGGTTTTGTCAGGGACTTGCCTTTTTCCGCTGTTTCGCTATAATGGGGGCATGAACCAGCCAAACGCGCCCGGTCTGCCCGTCAGACCAGGGCCAACGGAACAGGAGGGTAGCATCATGAAAAAACTGATCTGCGGAACGCTGGCGGCAGTCCTTTGCGTCGGACTGCTTCCCCTTTCTCCTCATGCCCTTGCCGCTGTGCCTCGGGGCGTCCAGGACACGGCCGCCCAGGTGGCCCAGGAAAGCCTGGCCTGCTTCCGGCGGGCCGGGGGCCTGCTGGAGGCGGTGATCCGGACTGCGCAGTCCGCGTCGGCGGAGGAGCCTGCCCAGGAGACGGAGACAACACCGCAGACGGACTGGGGGATCCAGCCCTTTTACGGGGTGTGGGTGACCGGAACCACGGACTATACCGGCGCCCGGGCCATCGCCTACAATCTGACCCGGCAGGGCTATGACGCCCGGGTCTACCTGACCACCGACTGGGAGAACCTGAACCCCCGGCCCTGGTACGTGGTCACCACCGGGGCTTATGCCACCGAGGCGGAGGCCAAGGCCGCCCTGCCCGGGGTCCGGGCGATCTACGCCGACGCCTATATCAAGTATTCCGGGGCCTATATCGGGGACGGCCCCACCGTCCAGGAGCCGGAGCCTCCCGTGCAGGCCCCCTTCTACGGCGTGTGGGTGGCCGGGACCCAGGATGAGGCTGAGGCCCAGCGGCAGGCGGAGGAACTGAAGAGCCGGGGTTACGACGGCCAGGTGTTCGTCACCACGGAATGGAGCAACCTCAATCGCCAGAAGTGGTATGTGGTCACCGCCGGGGTCTATCCCACTGAGGCTACGGCCCGGACCATCCTGTCCACGGTCCAGACCATCTATCCCGACGCCTATGTGAAATACTCCGGAACCTGGCAGGGGTAAGCCGGGAGAGGGGAGAGATACACTATGACGGTGGAGTGCCGATTTATCAAGCTGGAAATCTTCCTGCCGGAGAGCCATCTGGAGCAGTTGCGGAACGTCCTGCGCCGGGTGGATGCCGGACACATCGGCAGCTATGATTCCTGCCTGTCCTACGCTCCGGTCACAGGCTGCTGGCGGCCCCTGGAGGGGACGGCCCCCTACCTGGGAGAACCGGGACAGCTCAGCTGCCAGCCGGAGCTGAAAGTGGAGGTTACCATTGGGGCCGAGCGGCTGAAGGAGACGGTAGAGGCTGTCAGGGCTGTCCATCCTTATGAGGAGCCGGTCATCAACGCGATCCCTTTGATTGCCACCGGGCTGGATGGGCTGTGATCCGGGCGCGAAGATACTGAATAACAAATACGGAGAAGGAGGAGAGCCCTATGCTGCTGAAAGACAAGGTGGCGGTGGTCACCGGCGCCTGCAACGGCATCGGCCGGGCCATCGTGGACGTGTTCCTGGACCACGGCGCCCAGGTCATCGGTCTGGATATCGCGGAGGGAACGGCGGACCGGGAAAACCTCTGGTTCTTCCGGACGGACGTCTCCAGTCCGGCGGACTGCGACCGGGTCTGTCAGGAGATCACGGACCGGTGGGACCGCATCGACGTTCTGGTCAACTGCGCCGGGATCACCCGGGACGCCATGTCCTGGAAGATGACGGAGGAGCAGTGGGACCAGGTGATCGCGGTGGATCTGAAGGGCGTGTGGAACCTGACCCGCCGCATCGGCCCCATTATGCGCCGACAGGGGGCGGGGTCTATCGTCAATATCTCCTCCGCCATTGGGGTGTTTGGCAACATCGGCCAGGTGAACTACGCCGCGGCCAAGGCGGGTGTCCACGGTATGACGAAAACCTGGGCCAAGGAGTTCGCCCTGGGCGGGGCCAACGTCCGGGTCAACGCCGTGGCTCCCGGCTGGACCATGACCGACATGATGGCCACGGTGCCTGAGAGCCTGTTGGCCCAATTCCGGGACCAGACCATGCTGGGCCGTCTGGCGCAGCCGGAGGACATTGCCAACGCCGTCCTGTTTCTGGCCTCCGATCTCAGTGGCTATGTCACTGGGGAGGTCCTGAACGTCAATGGCGGACTGCGGATGTGAGGGACTGGACCCGTCGGAAAAACAAAACAACAAAACGCAAGACCATCGGGATCCCGGTGGTCTTGCGTTTTGTATCATAAGGTTGGTTCGGCCTCAGCCTGCCATCAGCGCCTCCAGACGGGCGCGGATCATGGCGATGAGCTTGGTGTTCTCCGGCATCTCCTTCAGCTCCGCCGGGTCGCAGAGGTAGGCCAGGTCCTCAGAGAGATAGCCCTCCTCAAAGACCTCCAGCCCCGCCTGGTTCAGGCAGTCGGCAAAATGGACCAGAGCGTCGTTGCCGTCCAGCTCTCCCCGCTTTTTCAGGGCGCCTGCCCAGGCGGCCATGGTGGCCAGGGGGTTGGTGGACACCGGCTCGCCCTTGACGTGGCGGCGGTAGTGGTCGGTGACGGTGCCATGGGCGGCCTCGTACTCAAAGTTTCCGTCGGGGCTCACCAGCACACTGGTCATCATGGGCAGGGAGCCCGAGGCGGCGGCGATCAGGTCGCTCATCACGTCGCCGTCGTAGTTCTTGCAGGCCCAGATCATCCCCCCCTTGGAGCGGATGACCTTGGCGGCCACGTCGTCGATGAGGGCATAGCGGTAATTGAGACCGGCTTTCTCGAACTTGTCCTTGTATTCCTCCTCAAAGACCTTCTGGAACAGCAGCTTGAAGGTCTGGTCGTAGTCCTTGGAGATGGTGTCCTTGGAGGAAAACCACACATCCTGTCCCACGTCCAGGGCGTAGGTGAAGCAGCACCGGGCAAAGGAGAGGATGGAGTCGTCCCGGTTGTGCATCCCCTGGAGGACGCCGGGACCCTGGAAGTCAAAGATGGTCTGTCGGGAGAGCTCCTTCCCGCTCTCGTCGGTGAAGACCAGCTCCGCCTTGCCGGGGCCGGGGACCCGGTACTCCACCGCCTTGTAGATGTCGCCGTAGGCGTGGCGGGCGATGGTGATGGGCTTTTCCCAGCAGGAGACCACAGGCTTCACTTTAGAGATGAGGATGGGGGCGCGGAAGACGGTGCCGTCCAGCGCAGCCCGGATGGTGGCGTTGGGGGAGCGCCACATCTGCTTGAGGTTGTACTCCTCCATCCGCTGGAGGTTGGGGGTGATGGTGGCGCACTTCACGCCGATGTGCAGCCGCTTGATGGCCTCCGCCGCCTGGACGGTGACCTGGTCGTCGGTGGCGTCCCGGTTGGGCAGGCACAGATCATAATACTCCGTATTGAGGTCCACAAAGGGCTTGATCAGTTCATCTTTTATCATGGCCCAGACGATCCGGGTCATCTCGTCCCCGTCGATCTCCACGATGGGGTTGGGCATTTTGATCTTTTCCATGGCTTCTCCTTACTTGGCGTTCTGGGCGGCGTAATGGTTCATCAGGCAGCCGGTGAGCAGTAGCTCCCGCTCCTCCGGCGTAGTATTGGGCAGGCGGAGGGTGATGGGCCGGGTCCAGCCCCCCTCATGGACGATGGTAGCGGGGAACAGGTCGTCCCCGGCCTCCACCTTTGCCTTCACATCGGGCACATAGATGAAGTCCCCGGGCTGGCAGGGGAATTCCTCTCCCTCCGCCAGGATGAAGGGAAGCATCCCCCAGTTGACGCAGTTGGAGCGGTACCGCTTGGTGGCAAACTCATAGCAGATGTTGGCGCAGCCCCCCAGCACCCGCTGGCAGGAGGCGGCCTGTTCCCGGGCGGAACCGTCGCCGGGCTTGTTGGCGAAGATCACGGACCCGATCTGGAACTTTTCCAGCGGTTCGCCGTCTAATCCCAAGGAGGACAGAGCTTCCTTCACGCCGGGAGCGGCTTTTCCGCTCTGCCGAGCTGCCTCCATCTCCTGGGTGGCCAGGGCACGGGGGACATAGTCCGGGTCCCGGCGGGACAGGGCGAAAGAGGCCAGCTTCATGGGGTTGGACCGGTAGGAGGAGGTCTCCCCGGAGGGGATGAGCTCGTCGGTGGTGGTCACCGGGTCCCGGAGGACCGAGGCCACCTGCATGAGAAGATTGTCCGCCAGGGCGGGGATCTTGGGCCATTCGGCGATGTTGGGGCCGAACTTCAGCTCGTAGTCCGGCTTGGGGGCGTCGAAGCCGAAGTACACTCGCCGGTCATAGACCCTGCGGTCGAAGGTTCGCTTGCCCTGCTTTGGCTGCGCATAGCTGACCTCCGTGGCGGGGGTCAGGACGCCGTGGTTCCGGGCAGTGGCGGCGATGGACCGGGCGTCCATCAGGACCACCCCGGCCAGCTGGCCGTCGCCGGGCTTGGAGCCCTCCCGGTTGGGGAAGTTCCGGGTGGTGTGGCGGATGGACAGGCCGTTGTTGGCGGGCACGTCCCCCGCGCCGAAGCAGGGGCCGCAGAAGCAGGGCTTGAACAGGGCCCCGGCCTCCAGCAGAGACTGCTGGACCCCGTTGTGGATGAGCTCCAGGTTCACCGGCACGGAGGGGGGATAGACAGACAGGGAGAAATACCCGCTGCCCACGTCGTGGCCCTCCAGGATGGCGGCGGCCTCGGCGATGTTGTCGTACATGCCGCCGGCGCAGCCCGCAATGACGCCCTGATCCACCACGATCTGCCCGTTCACCAGCTTGTCGGTGAGAGACAGGACCGCCTTCCCGCCGAACTGCTCGGCGGAGCGCTTCTCCACATCCCGGAGAATGTCCCCGGCATTGGCGATGAGCTCCCGGATGGGGAAGGCCTCAGAGGGGTGGAAGGGGAGAGCGGCCATGGGCTCCACTTTGGACAGATCAATGGTGATCATGCTGTCGTAGTAGGCTCCCTCCTGGGGATGGAGGGTCTCATACTCCTCGGGGCGACCGTGGATGGCCAGGTACTCCTCCACCGCCCCGTCGGTCTCCCAGATGGAGGACAGGCAGGCGGTCTCGGTGGTCATCACGTCGATGCCGATGCGGTAGTCCATGGGAAGATTTTTGATGCCGGGGCCGCAGAACTCCAGGACCTTGTTCTTTACAAAGCCGTTCTTGTAAACCTCACCGCACAGGGCGATGGCCACGTCGTGGGGCCCCACCCCCTGGGCGGGCTCCCCGGTGAGGTAGACCAGCACCACCTGGGGGGCGGCGATGTCGTAGGTATTGGAGAGCAGCTGCTTGACGATCTCCGGGCCGCCCTCGCCCACGCCCATGGTGCCGATGGCACCGTACCGGGTGTGGCTGTCGGAGCCCAGGATCATCTTCCCGCAGCCGGACATCATCTCCCGGGCATACTGGTGGATGACCGCCTGGTTGGCGGGGACGAAGTTGCCGCCGTACTTCATGGCGGCGGAGAGGCCGAAGACATGGTCGTCCTCGTTGATGGTGCCCCCCACGGCGCACAGGCTGTTGTGGCAGTTGGTCATGACGTAGGGTACTGGGAACCGGGTCAGGCCGCTGGCCTTGGCGGTCTGAATGATACCCACGTAGGTAATATCGTGGGAGATGAGGCTGTCAAACTTCAAATGGAGCTGACCGGCCTCCTCCCGCTGGTTGTGGCGGCGGAAGATCTGATAGGCCATGGTCTTCTCCCGTCCGGCGGGAGCGGGAGCGGCGGCGGGGACGGGCGCGCCCTGCTGCCAGAGGACGCCCTGGGACTGTAAAGTGATCATCGTATCGACACCCTTCCTTGGGATATGGATTGAAAAAACGCGGCAGAATCCGTAACTTACAGTATAGCAAGGTTTTGCCGGAGAAACAATAACAAACCGCAAAAAAAGAATCAGAGAATGATCTTCTTGCAGGATAACCGAAAATGACGGGAGACTTTCGTCCTTCCGGTGGAGATTTCCCAAAAGAAATGGGAGAACAGAATTTTTTCTTGCATAAAGCACGAAAGACAGGTATAATAATCCTGCATAATACGCACTGGAGAATTGGGGTTCTCCCGAGGCATCCCGCCCAAAAAATGACGCGTTTTTTTCAAATTATTCCTGCGAGGTATCAATATGACCATCACTCAAAAGAATGACGTCGGCGTCCTGGAAAACTATACCGGCTCCCTCAGTCATCACATCAAGAACGAATATCACATCAGTGAGGAAAATTACCGCGGCGACATCAAGCGCGGCCTGCGAAACAGCGACGGCACCGGCGTCACCATCGGCGTCACCCGGGTGGGCTCCGTCCAGGGCTATATGCTGGAGGACGGCATCCGAATCCCGGTGCCCGGCCAGCTGTACTACCGGGGCATCGAGCTTAACGAGATCGTGGAGGCCCACCGGAAGGCGGGCACCTTTGGCTTCGAGGAGGTGGCCTATCTGCTACTCATGGGCTATCTGCCCTCCCGGTCGGAAATGGATCACTTCAACCAGATCATGAACGACGCCCGGCGTCTGCCCAGCGGCTTCACCGAGGACATGATCATGAAGAGCCCCAGTAAAAACATCATGAACAAGCTGGGGCGCTCCGTCCTGTCCCTGTACTCCTATGACGATAACCCCGACGACACCTCTATCCGCAACATGCTCCGCCAGTCGGTGCAGCTCATCGGGGCCTTCCCAAGCATTGTGGCCAACGCCTACTCCGTCAAGCGGCACTACTTCGACGGGGACTCTCTCCACATTCACTTCCCCGAGGAAAATCTCTCCACGGCGGAGAACTTCCTGCGTATGATCCGCCCCAATAAGATGTATACGGAGGAGGAGGCCCGTCTGCTGGACATGATGCTCATGGTCCACGCCGAGCACGGCGGCGGCAACAACTCCACCTTCGTCTGCCGCGCCCTGTCCTCCAGCGGCACGGACACCTACAGCGCCATCGCCGGGGCCGTGGGCTCCCTGAAGGGCCCCCTCCACGGCGGCGCCAACGCCAAGGTCATGGAGATGTTCCACTACATTAAGGAGAACGTGGACCCCGACGATGACGCCTCCATCAAGGACTACCTGGCAAAGCTCCTCCGAAAGGAGGCCGGAGACCGGTCCGGCAAGCTCTACGGCCTGGGCCACGCGGTTTACACCATCTCCGACCCCCGGGCGGTGCTGCTGAAGAAGTACGCCATGCACATGGCCAACGAGAAGGGCTACGGCGACGACTTCCGCCTGCTGCAGAAGGTGGAGGAGCTGGGCATCCCCATGATCCAGGAGCAGCACCGGAACGACACCCCCATGTGCGCCAACGTGGATATGTACTCCGGCCTGGTCTACACCATGCTGGGCATCCCGGAGGACGTGTTCACCCCCCTGTTCGCTACGGCCCGTATCGCCGGCTGGTGCGCCCACCGCATCGAGGAAGTCCTCACCGGCAAGCGGATCATGCGTCCGGCTTATCGGGCGGTGGTCAAGCGGGTCCATTATGATCCCATTGAGGATCGGCAGACCCGCATCGAGTTCAAACGAAAGGAATTGGTCCCCTCGGGACTGTAACGGCCTTCCAAGGGCAGGGGAGGCCGTTGGACGACGAAGGCTCTGCCCAAAGAAACGGAGGTCAAAAATGAAAAGAAGAAGCGCTTTCTTGATCCTGGCCCTGGGCCTGGTCCTGGGATTGTGCGCCTGCGGCGGCGGAGGGACAGCGACGCCCGGAGCCGCTGACGTGAAGCTGGCCGGCGGCACCTGGACTGAGACACTGGAATATCCGTTCAACGTGGACGACTATACCGCGTCCGACGAGATCCGAGCCATCCCGGAAGACTGGACCCTGCCCGGGGACCTGTCGATCGACGAGAAGACCCGGACAGAGGTGTGCGGCGAGCGTCTGCTCTACGGCCCCTTCGATGGATCCACCCTGAACGGGTTCACGGTAGTGAACTACACCGGGGAGGGACAGGTGGAGGAGGTCTATCAGTTTACCGACGGCGTCACCGTCACCTGGCAGCAGTTCTTCAATGTCGACGGGACCCGCATCGCCTTCCCCTGGAAGGCCGCGCCGGAATCCGAAGCCTGGAGCCTCCGGGTGGTGGACCTGGCCAGCGGCAAGGCCGAGGATCTGGACCTGCCCGAGGGGGCGGGGGACCGAGACCTTCTGCTGTGCGCCTGGAACAACGACCTGATCGTCACGGCGGTGAACATGGACTACGACGACGGAGAAAACGCACCCCTGACCTGGGTATATGCGTTCCCGGAAGCAGAATAAGGATTGACGAACCATCATCCCCGCCCCGGCCTGTCCGGGGCGGGGATTTTTCCGTGAAGGCAAAGGGACAGGCCCCACCGCATAGAATAGCCACCGAGAAACGGAGGCGAGGACCATGGAAAAGGCGCGCAGGCCCACTTTGCGGGAAAAGACCGCCCGGCTGTTGGATCTTCCGGCGGAGACCGCCGGGGGACCGCCCGCCCTGGTCCTCACTGGGGATCGGGACTTGTACCTGGAGCGGTACAAGGGCATCCTGGCCTATGGGAAGGAGGAGATCCATGTGGACGGGGGCAAATGGGTCCTGCGGGTGAAGGGACGGGACCTGGAGATCACTGCCCTGCGCCCGGGGCAGCTTCGGGTGGCGGGTCGCATTGACGGACTGGAGCTGGTATGAGGGTCCGGCTGGGCTGGCTTCTGGGGGAGATCTCCGCCACGATCCAGGGAGCGGGGGCGGAGGAATTTCTCAACCGCTGCGCCGCCCTGGGCGCGGACCTGTGGGCTATGGAGCGGACGGAGGCGGACGGCCTGAGGATCCGGGCGGCGGCGGGGACCTGGCCCCGGCTGCGACAGGCGGCGGAAGAGAGCGGCTGCGCACTGGACCAGGTCAGGCGGCAGGGCCTGCCCGTGTTCCTGGGAGGTTTTCGCCGCCGGTATGCTCTGCTGGCAGGCCTGGTGCTGTGTCTGGGAGTGCTGGGAGTGGGCTCCCGGGTGGTGCTGGACCTGGAGGTCACGGGGAACGAGACCCTCTCGGACCGGGAGATCCTCTCCCAGCTTCGCCTGTGCGGCGTGGGCGTCGGGACCTACAGCCCGTCTGTGTCTGTCCGGACGGTGGAGAACCGGATGCTCCTGACCATGGACCGGCTGTCCTTTTGCTCCCTGACCTTCCACGGGACCCGGGCGGTGGTCTCCGTCCGGGAGGCGGACCCGGCTCCGGAGCTGGAAGAGTCCACCTGGCCCGCCGATGTGATCGCCGACGCCGACGGCATCCTCCTCCATGTGGAGCCCTGGGCAGGTGACGCGCGGTTTTCCCAAGGAGACGCGGTGTTGAAGGGGGAGGTTCTGATCTCCGGCACTATGACTCTGGACCCGCCCCCTCTCATTGAGGGAGACCTGGGGACCATGACCGTCCGGGCAGAAGGCCGGGTGCTGGCCCGGACCTGGCGGACCCTGACGGCCCGGATGGGGCTCACCGCCGCTGGCAAAGCCTACACCGGGGCGGAGCACACCCGGTACAGCCTGGACCTTCTGGGCCGGCGGGTGAATTTTTATCAAAACAGTGGAATTCCCTACGCAAAGTATGATACAATAACTCAATATAAGACTTGGTCCCCCTGGGGGAGCCGTGGCCTGCCGGTGGTCTGGTGCCGGGAGACCTTCCGGGAATACCGGACCGCCGCCCTGACTCTGGAGCCCGCCCGGGCGGAGGCCCTGCTGCGGGACCGGCTTATGGAGACCCTTCTGGCCCGACTGGACCAGGGGAAGGTCCTCCGACAGGATGTGCAGGCCGTCCGGGAGAGGGATACCCTCACCGTGACCCTCCTGGCCCAGTGCACCGAACAGATCGGTCGGACCAGGGAGTGGGGGCGGCCCGGAGACGCGGCGGGCCCTATTTTAAGCGATACCAAAGAGCAAAGCGAGGCAGGAGACGCCAATGATCGAACAGACAGTAAGCATTGAACGGATGGAGGACGCCATCGACATCTTCGGCTCCTTCGACGAGAACATCCGCCTCATCGAGCGGGAACTGGGCGTCCACGTGGTGGGCAGGGACGATCAGTTGAAGATCGTGGGGGACGCGGAGCCGGTGCTCTACGCCACCAAGGTCATCCAGGGGCTCATCGGCCTGTCCGCCCGGGGCGAGGCCATCAACGAGCAGAACATCCGCTACCTGATCCAGCTGGTGAAGTCGGGCAACGAGGACAAGATCCAGACCCTGGCCGCCGACGTGCTGTGCGTCACCGCCAAGGGCAAGCCCATCAAGGCCAAGACCGTGGGTCAGAAGCAGTATGTGGACGCCATCCTGAACAATACCATCACCCTGGGGGTGGGCCCCGCCGGCACCGGTAAGACCTATCTGGCGGTGGCGGCGGCGGTGCGGGCCTTCCGGTCCAAGGAGATCAACCGCATCATCCTCACCCGCCCGGCGGTGGAGGCCGGGGAGCGTCTGGGCTTCCTGCCCGGGGACCTGCAGAGCAAGGTGGACCCCTACCTCCGCCCCCTCTACGACGCCCTGTTCGATATGCTGGGCCCCGACAGCTACGCCAAATACGTGGAGCGGGGAAACATTGAGGTGGCCCCGCTGGCCTATATGCGGGGACGGACTCTGGACGACTCCTTCATCATTCTGGACGAGGCCCAGAACACCTCCAGGGAGCAGATGAAGATGTTCCTGACCCGTCTGGGCTTCGGCTCCAAGATCGTCATCACCGGGGACATCACGCAGATCGACCTGCCCGGGGACAAGGTCTCCGGGCTCAAGGAGGCCATGCGGGTGCTCCGGGGGGTGGAGGACATTGCCGTCTGCCGTCTCACCGAGAGCGACGTGGTCCGCCATGTCATCGTCCAGCGGATCATCCAGGCCTATGAAGAGGACGAGAACAGAAGAAAGGGCAAGCGCTAAATGAACACACACGATATTTACATCGACTGGGAGCTCTCCGGCCCCAATCCCTACAAGCCGCTGCTGACTCGGGTCATCACCGCCGCCCTGGCCCAGGAGAAGGTGACGATCCCCTGCTCCGTGGACGTACTGCTGACCACCGACCAGGGCATCCGGGAGATCAACGCCGAGCAGCGGCAGGTGGACGCCGTCACCGACGTGCTGTCCTTCCCCTATCTGGAGCTGACGCCCGGCACGCCCCCCGACGGCACGGGGGAGGACGAACTGGACCCGGAGACCGGCCTTTGTCCCCTGGGGGATATGGTCATCTCCGTGGAGCGGGCCACCGCCCAGGCGGAGGAGTTCGGCCACAGCGTCCAGCGGGAGATCGCCTATCTGGCGGTCCACTCGGTCCTCCACCTGCTGGGGTACGACCATCTGGACGAAGGCCCCCAAAAGGCACAGATGCGGGCCCGGGAGGAGGCCATCCTGGAGAGCTTGGGCGTCACCAGGGACCACTGGAACGAGGACCTGGATAAGCCCTTGGAGCCCGCAGGCCCGGAGGAGGTCCCGGTGCGGAAGTGCGGGATGCTCACCATCTGCGGCCGCCCCAACGTGGGCAAGTCCACTCTGATCAACGCCCTGGTGGGGGAGAAGATCGCCATCGTCAGCAACAAGCCCCAGACCACCCGGAACCGCATCTGCGGCGTGCTGACCCGGGGAGACAGTCAGTTTGTCTTTTTGGACACTCCCGGCCTCCACCGGGCCAGGAGCCGTCTGGGGGACTACATGGTGGACGTGGTGAAAAAGAGCGTGGCCGACGTGGACGGCATCCTCCTGCTGGTGGAGCCCATCCCCAACGTGGGCGGGCCGGAGCGGGAGCTCATCGAACAGATCAAAAAGCTGGGGGCTCCGTCGGTGCTGGTTATCAACAAGATCGACACTGTGGAAAAACCGGAGCTGCTGGCGGTGATGGAGGCCTACGGCAAGGTCCACGATTTCGACGCCATCCTGCCCATTTCCGCCAAGCGGAAGGACGGCCTGGAGGAGCTGCTGGAGGTTCTCTCCGGCTTTCTGCCCGAGGGTCCGCAGCTCTTTCCCCGGGATGCGGTCACGGACCAGCCTGAGCGGCAGATCTGCGGGGAGATCCTCCGGGAGAAGCTGCTCTACTGCCTGGACAAGGAGATCCCCCACGGCACGGCGGTGGAGCTGACCAAGTTCTCCGAACGGGAGAGCGGTATCATTGACGTGGGCGCCACCATCTACTGCGAGAAGGCCTCCCACAAGGGCATTATCATCGGCAAGGGGGGCTCTATGCTGAAAAAGGTCTCCACCATGGCTCGGGAGGACATGGAGCGGTTCATGGGGACCCAGGTGTATCTGGAGACCTGGGTAAAAGTCAAGGAGAACTGGCGGGACAACCTGAATCTGATCCGGTCCTTTGGTTTTGACAGCGAAAGCTGATCGGTTGCCTGCGGAAGGAGAAATGATTGAAACCAAAACCCCGACGGGGCACTGTCACGGGGACAGCGGCCTCGTCGGGGCGTTTTGCCTCATCGGATCATGTTCCAAGGCCCTTTTCGCCGTCAGCCTTTGCCAACTTCTGCAGCAGTGTATAGGCCAGCAGTTGGTCCTCCGTGGGCAGGGCATCGAACAGCCGGGCGGCCTGGAGCGCCAAGTCGGACAGGGAGGAGGCGGATACCGGAGCGTCCTTCCCGGCGGAGGGCTCTGCCGCCTGGGCAGCTTGCTTTTTCCGAGGAATGGGCCGGGTCAGCGGCTGGGTCTTGCGCCGGGGAGGGGGAGCTTTCTTCGTGGGCTCACTCATCAGGGAGAGGACCACGCTGTCCAGACCGCTGTCCGTCAGGTCGGGCATGACCGCCCCGTCCGAGGTGGGGGGAGCGCTCTCTCGGGGTGAGGGAGCGGGGGTCGGCTCCGGTGGGGGCGCGGGCAGGGGGTCCTTGCCGGCCTGGCGGTCCAGCTCCTCAAAGTAGCGCAGAGCGGCCAGGTCGAAGCTGTCCTGGGAGGAGGGGTTGCCGAAGGGGTCCATCCCCTGGCCGAACCGATCAAAAAAGTCATCCATAGCGTGATGCCTCCGTTTTTTATAAAATGACGAGTACAGGATACCACAGCTTCGCCCCGTTGTCACGGGATTTGTCGGACTTCCCACCTGACCGGGGGAAATGTGGGCACATTTTGTCAGGATGGCGAGAAAAAATTCCTTGACAAACCGGGGGAAATGCAATAGTATTATCACAAACCAGAGATAGAGGCGCGTTTTGCCATCAGTACCCGGTGCCAATGCCATGCAGGGCAGGGCCGGTGAAAGGGGCGGACGCCGAAGGCAGTCCCCGCTGCAGAGAGGGCTGCACTGGGCGGGCGAACTAAGAGTCGTCCGACTGTCGCGGCTGGGAACAGTTTGCGGAGAGCTATCCTTGATACCGCGGTCAGGCCTGCTTTACGGCCGGACCGGCTATGATGTTATCAAGCAGCTATCCCCGCATAGCCTGCTTGGTTTTTTTATACCTTGGACCATGCAGAGCATACTACTATGCAGGAGGAACGAATCATGAAGAACAATCAGCCTATTTTCCGGGGCATCGCCACCGCCCTTGTCACGCCCACCACCCCCGAGGGTATCGACTACGACCGTTTCGGCCGGCTCATCGACTGGCAGATCGAGAAGGGCATCAACGCCCTGGTTATCTGCGGCACCAGCGGCGAGGCCTCCACGCTGTCCGACCCGGAGCACCGGGCGGCCATCGAGTTCGCCTGCGAGCGGGTAAACAAGCGGGTCCCCGTCATCGCCGGCACCGGCAGCAACGAGACTGATTACGCCGTGGAGCTCACCAAGAGCGCCTGTGCCTCTGGGGCCGACGGCGTGCTGGTGGTGACCCCTTATTACAACAAGACCACCCAGAACGGCCTGGTGAAGATGTATGAGACCATCGCCGACGCCTCCTCCGTGCCGGTGATCCTCTACAACGTCCCCAGCCGCACGGGCATCAACATCAACCCCGAGACCTACGTGAAGCTTGCCCAGCACCCCCGTATCGCCGCCATCAAGGAGGCCAACTCCGACATCTCCAAGATCGTGGAGACCTTCTCCCTGGTGGGGGACAAGTTGGACATCTACTCCGGCAACGACGACCAGATCGTCCCCATCCTGGCCATGGGCGGCATGGGCTGCATCTCCGTGCTGTCCAACGTGATCCCCACGGAGACCGTGGCCATCACCGACAAGTTCTTCGCCGGGGACGTGGCGGGAGCCGCTGCCCTCCAGTGCAAGTTCATGCCCCTGGTCCGCTCCCTGTTCTGCGAGACAAACCCCATCCCCGTGAAGGCCGCCATGGCAGCCATGGGCTTCTGCGAGAATTACCTCCGTCTGCCTCTGGTCCCCATGGAGGAGGCCCACTACCAGGTGATGCTCCAGAATATGCGGGACCTGGGCATCAATGTCTGAGGGCTTTGCCATGAATGTGATCGTAAACGGCGCGCTGGGCCGGATGGGGCAGCAGGTCTGCCGGATCCTGGCCGAGAACGGCGAGACCGCCATTCCGGTGGACCCGGTGGGCGGTGAGGGGGTCTATGGGTCCCTTGCCGCTTATAGCGGTCCCGCCGACGTGGTCATTGACTTTTCCAACCACGCCGGAGCAAAGGAGCTCATGGACTACTGTGCGGCCCGGAAGCTCCCTCTGGTGGCCGCCACCACGGGCTACACCCCGGAAGAGATGGCCATCCTGGAGACAGGGGCGAAGGCCGTTCCCGTATTCCAGTCCTACAATATGTCCGTGGGCGTGGCCCTGCTGGCCCGGCTGGTGAAGCAGGCGGCGGCGGTGTTCGGCGGCGCGGACGTGGAGATCGTGGAGGCCCACCATAATCGGAAGGCCGACGCCCCCAGCGGCACCGCCCTGATGCTGGCCGACGCGGTGAAGTCCCAGCGGCCGGAGTCGGAATACATGTTCGGCCGGTCCGGACAGCACAAGCGGCAGCCCAACGAGATCGGCATCCACGCCCTGCGGATGGGCAACGTGGTGGGAGAGCACGAGGTCATCTTCGCCACCGACAATCAGACCATCACCCTGAAGCACCAGGCCCATGACCGGGCCCTCTTCGCCGAGGGAGCCCTGACGGCGGCCCGGTTCCTGGTGGAGCAGAAGCCCGGCTTCTACCACATGGACGATCTGCTGGGCTGACTATTACTCCGGCCATGAAACAGCGACAAATGATTCTGCGTTGCCTATGGCCGGAGGAATAGGTGCCATGCCTTGCGGTTGCCGCATTTGCGGCGAGCAAGGCGGCTTTGAATCAAGTATATTACTATGGCCATTTTTAATGGTCATAGTAATATAAACAGAATGGAATGAGCGCAATGCTGTATGATAATTTAGCGGTCAACGCCGCCGGTCACCTGACCATCGCCGGGCTGGACGCCGTGGACCTGGCCCACCAGTTCGGCGCGCCCCTGTACGTGCTGGACGAGGACCGGGTCCGGGCCAACTGCCGCACCTACGTCAAGGCCCTGGGGGAGTATATGCCCGCCGGGTCCTATCCTCTCTTTGCCGGGAAGGCCCTGTGCTTCAAGGGGCTCTATCCCGTGCTGGAGGAGGAGGGCATGGGGGCCGATGTGGTCTCCCCCGGTGAGATCTATACCGCTCTGGCGGGCGGCTTCCCGGCGGAGCGCCTCTACTTCCACGGCAACAACAAGACCGATGAGGACATGACCTATGCCCTGGACAGCGGCGTGGGGACCTTCATCGTGGACAACCACAGCGAGCTGGACCGGCTGGACGTACTGGCCGGGCAGCGAGGGATCAAGCAAAAGGTCCTGTTGCGGGTGACCCCGGGCATCGACCCCCACACCCTCCAGGCCATCAACACCGGCCGCATCGACTGCCAGTTCGGCGTGCCCATCGAGACGGGACAGGCCGCCAGGTTCGTCCAGGCGGCGGCGGGCAAGGCCAACCTGGAGGTGATGGGCTTCCACAGCCACATCGGCTCTCAGATCTTCGAGGCCGAGCCCTTCTGCGACGCCGTGGACATCCTTCTGGCCTTCGCCCAGAAGATGCGGGAGGAGTATGGCTTTACCGTCCGGGTGCTGAACCTGGGCGGCGGCTTCGGGGTGCGGTACACGGAGGACGACCCCACCGTGGATATCGCGGACAACATCCGCCAGCTCTCCGAACATCTGAAACAGGGCTGCGCCGCCCTGGACTACCCTGTGCCCCAGGTTTTGCTGGAGCCGGGCCGGAGCATCGTGGCTGACGCCTGCGTGACCCTCTACCGGGCCGGGGGCGTGAAGACTATCGAGGGCTACCGCAGCTACGTCACCGTCAACGGCGGCATGACCGATAACCCCCGGTACGCCCTGTACAAGTCGGCCTACACCGTCCTGCCCGCCAGCCGGATGAACGACCGGGCGGACTTCGTCTGCACCGTGGCCGGCCGCTGCTGTGAGAGTGGGGACCTCATCCAGGAGAACATCACCCTGCCGGAGCCCAGGCGGGACGATCTGATCGCCGTGCTGACCACGGGGGCCTATAATTTTTCCATGGCCTCCAACTACAACCGCCTGTGCCGCCCGGCACTGGTGATGGTGAAGGACGGCAAGGCCCGGCTGGCGGTACGCCGCCAGACCTTCGAGGACCTGGTCGCCTGCGACCTGTAATTCGCTTCCTCTTCCATTTGACTCGCGTCATTTGGAGTTTACTCTCTCTTCTCTTCCGGAAACGCCGGCCTGACCCTGTGTTTTTCACCATCCTCACAGGGCTGCGGCCGGCGTTTTCCATTTCGACAAAAAAGTGCCGTCTCCGAGGACACCCCGGAGACGGCTTGTTTCATTTTTCCTGTCAGGAACGTAAGCGCACAATAACCGCCCGTCCTAGAACATAACTGCCCGGCGCCAACCAGCGCCGGGCATCATCAATTATATTTATCTATCAGCCGCCGTATCATGGGACTCCAAGGCATAAAGTCCTC
>Ga0079305_1001423_pt1 | contig 31713 bp, 19 predicted proteins | sample LMS_cellobiose_e_FD_79183 | JGI IMG/M metagenome (GOLD analysis project Ga0079305, IMG submission 79183) | Rumen-fistulated moose microbial communities from Alaska, USA - LMS_cellobiose_enrichment | ecosystem: Host-associated > Mammals > Digestive system > Stomach > Rumen fluid ... | reverse complement strand
TCTCGTCCGTAACGTAAGACGTTTCCGGTCCGGTACGAGACGGCTTATTGTTTTTTACAATATCGCAAGCAGGCGAAGACAGCAAAAGGAGCGCCGCCAGGACCGCGAGGGTCCCGGCATAGCGTCTTCTTCCGCTGTTCGCCTGCTCCGATCTTTTGTTAGTGTTAGGTTTCACCTGCAAAATTCTTTCTCAGATCTCTCTATAGAAAAGCGGCACGTCGAGCCAGACGTTTCCTTTCATTGCCGCTTCATGCGCGATGAGTCCGGGAAGCGTCATATCGAGAGCCTTGACTATGTCGATAGCCGGCTTTCTGTCGTAGCGTATATCATCGATAAAGGTGTTGATAAGATAATACTCGCAGGTGCCGTGTCCGCCCGCGCGCATATCGGCGGAAGCGGTCGGATCGCTCGCGGTGTTGGTGAAATTCACGCAGCCGGAGTCGATGCCTTCAAAGTATCTTCTCGCTCTGTCGGAGGTATAGTTATCGGTCTCGATATATCCCTTGGAGCCATATACGCCGTATCCGCACCAGGCGGGATTGCGGGGAGACACGGAGCTTCTGAGCAGACGGATGGTAGCTCCCTTGGCGGTCTCGAAAAGTCCGCACTGCATGTCTATCGCGCCGACGCCGACAGGCTCGATAATGTTGATAGATTTACCGGAACCGGTTGCCTTGACTATATAGTCGTCGAGCCAGTAAAGGATCGGACCGAGGCTGTGAGAGCAGTAATGGAGCGGCGCTCTCTTCGTTCTCCAAAGTTCTTTTCCGGTCTTGTCGATGACTCTGTCTCTGATCTCATGAACGTATTCGCCCTCTGCATAGTGGATATGTCCGAGATAACCCTTGTTTATGTATTCCTTCCACTCGAGAACAAAATGCATATAGTTGCAGTTTTCCGCAAGCATATACTTCGCCTTGGATCTTTTTACCGCGTTATATATATTCTCGCACCCCTTGACGCTGTCGGCGGCGGTGACCTCGCAGAGAACGTTTATGTTCATATCGAGTGCTTTGATAACCTGCTCCTCGTGGTAAGGTATGGGAGTTCCGAGTATCACGAGATCGAGACCTGAATTTATAAAGTCGTCGTATTTCGTAAAGCACTGGGAATCCTTCAGATTGAAGTGCGCGGCGCTGTCGTTGAGTTTGTTTTCGTCAAAATCGCAGAGAGCCGTTATTTCCGTGTGAGGGTTGTTCATAATAACGTTTCCGTAGGCAGTCCCTCTTCCTATGCCCACCATTCCGACACGAAGCTTATCGGTTTTTGCATTGTCGGCAGATATATACATTTTTCGTTTTCCTTTCGAAAGCAATATGGTCTGTTTTTCAGATACCGTGAGCATTATATCAGCAAAACACGGGCTTGTCAATCCTTTCGGCGTTCAAATCCCAAGCAGATCGTCGGTCAGCGGATCGTCGATATCGAGCATGGGTATTATCGTGGTATAATTGACTCTTTTTCTCATAAAGGGATGATATATGAGTCCCGATCTTCCGAGCTCCGGCTTTACGCCGATCTCTTCAAGGGTCGTCGGCGCGCCGCCTTTTATCAGCAGCTTTTCCATTTCATCAGGTCTCGGAACGTATTTGAAAACGAAGTTCCGGAGAGTTTCCCAATTCTTCTCAATGCTTTCGGGCGTTATCGCATCCGTACAGCGCACGGGGAAATTGAGCTTTTCCACGTCCTTGTAAAGAGCCGGTCCGTAAGCCCTCTTCACCGCTTCCCAATCTATTATCTCTTTCTTCACCTTGATATTCTCAACGGAAGCGAGCTTGTGGTATAGCCTGCACATGACGAGCGTGGCGACCGCTACCTTTCTTCCGTGAAAGTCGGAAACGAGCCCTTCCTCAAGCTTTTTGATCTCCCAGAAGTGGCTGAGGATATGCTCCGCGCCGGATGCCGGACGCGATGAATGCGCAAATTTCATGGCGATACCGGTTAGCGTCAGCGCTTCTGTGACCGCCTTCGCGCTCTCCTCATCGTCAGCGGTTATCCTGTCGGCGAGGCTCTTTATCCGCTCCGTGGCTTCCCAGGTAAGTCCTTCTATAGCTGTGCAGAGCTTTTCGCCGGTGAGCACGTGGGAAAGGTTCCAATCGGCAAGTCCTATGTATTTGCCCATCATATCGCCGAAGCCGGAGCCCTTCAGTATCTCGGGCGCCTTTGCGAGTATCTGCGTATCTGCGATTATAAGGAACGGCTGTCTCGCCTGATAGCTCATCTTGAAGTTATTGTCCGTGATCGGCGCGGTATCTGACGCGAGTCCGTCCATGGACGGCGCGGTGGCGAAAAGAACGAATTTCTTGTTCTGTCTTGCCGCGGCGAGCCTGCATATATCGTTGAGCGATCCGCTTCCCACGGAAAGGACGATCTCGCGGTCCGCGCAGAGCTTTTCTATGAGTCTGACGTTGGGCATATCGGCGACTCTCAGATCGTCGTATATCTGTTCCTTTATATCGAAGCCCTCGCGCACGAGAGATTCGACGACGCCGTCGGAAGCCGAAAGTGTATTGTTATCGGCGACGAGAAGCAACTTTTTTTCATCCGTGTGATCGGCGATTATACTTCCGACGCTGTCCTTTACGCCGTGTTCAATGATTATATCCTCGATATCGACGGTATGTCTTTCGCCGCAGGGGCAGTTTTCAAATCGTTCAAGCAGTTTTTTGAGATCCATGATTATTCCTTTCCTTAAAGCCTCTTGAAGTCTTTTACCGCTCCGGCAACGTCTTCCTTTGCAAAGACGGAGGATCCGGCGACGATGACGTTCACACCGGTGTCGATAAGCATCGGGGCGTTTTCGACGTTGATACCGCCGTCAGCCTCGAGATCTATATCTCTTCCGGAAGCTTTTATGAGTCCGGAGGCGTATTTGATGCTTTCTATAGTTCCGGGGATAAGCTTTTGCCCGCCGAAGCCCGGCTCGACGGTCATTATCAGCACAAGATCGAGTTTATCTATGAATCTGTCGAGCACCTCGGGCGAGGTCTTGGGCTTTATGGACATCCCTGCCTTTTTTCCGGCGCTTTTTATCGCGGCGATGGTCTCGTCGGGATCGGAATCGCTCTCGTAATGGAAGGTAATTATGTCGGCTCCCGCGGCGGCGAAAGCGTCGACGTATTTAAGCGGATCGGAAATCATCAGATGCACGTCGAACACGAGGGAGCTGTGCTTTCTGATGGCTTTTATAACGGGTATGCCGAAGGAAATATTCGGTACGAACCTTCCGTCCATAACGTCAAGATGAAGATAGTCGGCTCCCGCCTTTTCAACGCATTTCACGCCCTTTTTCAGGTCCCAGAAATCCGCCGACAGAAGCGACGGTGAAAGTTTTATCATATCGTTCTCCGTTCCGCCGCCATTTTCGGGCAAACACGCCCCCAAAAATCGCGCCGGTATTCATTGTTTTTTAAGCGGTATATATTATACGCTTTTTTCGCGTTTTTTTCAAGTATCCGCGTTTTCCGAAACGATGTGCAGGATCCGATCCCCGACGCCCGATCCAAACGAATGAACGGCGACTGAAACGCCTCGTGAAGGCATTACGAGCAAATACTGCCCGTACATACCGCCCTTGGCGAATGAATCTCCCACCCCCGTCGGGCGCAGCTCGTAGCCCGCGGAAATCACGCGCGAAGTCCACTCCGAGCTTACGAGCCGCCTGTTTTCGTAAACGCCGCCGCGTCTGTAAAGCTCGCCGAGCTTTACCATGTCGCGCGTGCTTATATAAAGCCCCGTCGCGCCTATCGGATGCCCCTGCGGACAGCGGCTCCACGCCGCTTCGGCAAAGCCCATGGGATAAAACAGCTCGCGCCAGAGGAGATTGTCGATCGGCTCGCCGCATGCTTCCTCCACGGCACGCGAGATAAGATAATAAGCCGCGTCCGTATAGCACCTTTTCGTCCCCGGCTCATGATCGAAAGGATGAGAGAAAAGATATCCGAGATAGTCGTCTCCGAACTCTCCGGCGCAGGCGACGTCGATATCAAGGAATCCCGAAGGCATGCCGATCTTATGAAGCATGACGTCGTCGTACGTTATTTTCAGCCATCTCTCGTCGATGTTTTTCGGCATATATTTTCCGAGACGCTTTGCCACGGGCTCCCCGGGCGTTATAAGCCCGCGATCGTAGGCAATGCCGAACGCCGTGACGCAGAACGCCTTCGCCACCGAATACGAGTTGTGACAGCGGCTGCTCTTTATAAAATCCGCGGATTCGAGAGGTATACCATCTCCAATCACCGCCGCCGAATAAACTGGCGCGCCGGTGCTTTTTACGTATTCGCTTATCCTTTCAAGTATCACGTTCATTTCTTCTGTTCCTTTTTACAAAAATAAGACTGTCAGAACGACAGGCGTTCTGACAGCCCGGAAAATCAAGTTTTACGCTTCTTCGTTTTCAGCCTTTGCGTTCTCTATGATCTTAGCCGCAACGGAGGCGGGAGCCTCGGCGTAACGGTCGAATTCATAAGAGAAGCTTCCTCTGCCCTGAGTGGATGCTCTGAGCTGGATGGTGTAATCAGCCATCTCGGCCTTCGGTACCTCAGCCTCGACTATGCTGTATCCCTTCTTGCCTTCCGCGGGGTTCATTCCGAGCACCTTGCCGCGGCGCTTGTTGATATCGCTGATGATGTCGCCCATGAAAGCGTCGGGGATGAGCGTCTTGAGTATTCCGATAGGCTCAAGAATGACGGGGTTGGCCTTCTTGAGACCTTCCTTATAAGCTATGCTTGCGGCAAGCTTGAAGGAAAGCTCGTTACTGTCGACGTCGTGATAAGAGCCGTCATACAGATTAGCCTTGAGGTGGACGACCGGGTATCCGGCGAGCACGCCCTTCTGCATTGCTTCGAGAAGTCCCTTCTCGACCGCGGGGAAGTATACCTTCGGTACCGCGCCGCCGAAGACGGATTCGGTAAAGGTGAGACCGGGTTCGTCGCCGGGCTCGAATTTGATCTTGACGTGACCGTACTGGCCGTGGCCGCCTGACTGTTTCTTATGCTTTCCTTCCTGCTCAACGGAGCCCTTGATGGTCTCGCGGTAAGCTATCTTCTCCGCTCCGAGATCGACGGAGGTGCCGAATCTGTTCTTCAGCTTGGAAGTGATTATATCGAGGTGCATTTCGCCGAGACCGTAGAGAAGCATCTGCTTCGTCTCCGCGTTGTTGACATAGCGGATAGTGAGATCTTCTTCAAGAAGCTTGGAGATACCGGAGGATATCTTGTCTTCGTCGCCCTTCGCCTTGGGAGCCACGGACTTGCAGAGATACGGGACCGGGAATACGATCTTGTCGTAGGTAACGCTTCCGTCGGAGGAGAGCGAGTCGTTGGTGTTGGTGGCGACGAGCTTCGTGGTAACGCCTATATCGCCGCAAACGAGAGCGTCAACTTCGGTCTGCTTTTTTCCTCTGATGGTGTAGATATGAGCGAATTTTTCGGACTGCTCGTTGGATGCGTTCACGAGAACGTCGTCGCGCTTGAGCGTTCCGCTCATAACCTTGAAATAAGACATCTTACCGACGAAGGGGTCGGCGGTCGTCTTGAATACGAACACGGAAGCAGGATCGTTTTCCTTGAGAGAGCCGGAATCAACGGGATTCGGGAAGGACTTTGCGATCATCTTGAGAAGATAATCAACACCCGCCATGGTGGAAGCCGCGCCGGAGAACACCGGAACGAGAGAACCGGAAACTATACCGTTGTTGAGAGCGGTGACGACCTCGTCGTGAGTGAATTCCTCGCCGCCGAAGTACTTCTCCATCATTTCCTCGCTCGTCTCGGCGAGAGCCTCAAAGAGCATTCCCTGATATTCATCTATAACGCTTGCGGCGCCCGCGGGAACGGCGGTCTCAGCAGCCTTTCCGTCCTTGCCGTAGGTGTAGGCTTTTTTCTCTATGAGGTCTATGTAGCAAGCCGTCTTGTGGTTTTCGATATAAGGCACGTAAACAGGGCAAACGCTCGTTCCGAAGGTATCGCGCATGGAAACGAGGAGCTGTTCGAAGTTAACGTTATCCTCGTCGAGTCTGTTGACGAAGAAAGACTTGGAAATTTTAGCTTCGGTCGCGTTGTCCCAGGCAAGCTCTGCGCCGACTTCAAGTCCGCTTTTTGCGTTTATGACGATGAGAGCGTTATCGGTCACGCTGACCGCCTGCTTTACTTCTCCGACGAAATCGAGGAAGCCGGGAGTGTCGATGAAATTAATCTTTTTGTTATCAACAACGACAGGAGCGATAGACGCGGAAATGGAATATTTCCTCTTGATTTCCTCGGGGTCGTAATCGGATACGGTGTTTCCGTCAGTCGTCTTGCCGAGTCTGTCGGTGTTCTTCGTATAATAGAGTATCGCTTCAGTAAGCGAGGTCTTCCCGGAGCCGCCGTGCCCGAGAATGCTGATGTTTCTGATATCCTTTGAGGTTATTGCCATTTTTTCTCCGTTCCCGACGAACAATCATATTTTTTGTACCGTTTATCGCGCAAAAACGCGTATCGCGGCACCGGCAGCCGCACCTGTGCGGTAAGAGCGTTCAGTCGTCGTATGAACACGCCAGCCGCTGCCGGACGTCTTGTTATAGTAAGTGTTATTATATCAACAGCACACAGTCACAAACATCAATATTATACATTATTTCAATTGTGAATTCAACTGTCACGCGACATTTTTGCTTGTAGACAATGTAGAATTTTCGATATTTTTTTTGTGCACATTACACAAACGTCAAAACGAATTCCGTTTCCCAAGCGGGAATGCACCGCTGTGCGCGGCGCATACGGCATTCAAAGCCGGAGGCTATGTTTTCCTTTACGAAAAGAGGCAGAAGCAGATCTTCGTTTTTGTGGTAGCACGAGAGGAACACGGTCGGACGGCACCCGGCGATCGTACGCGCGCTGCCCGAAAGCGCCTGCCTTTCGCAGCCCTCCACGTCGTACTTCATGACGACGCCGCCTTTGCCGGAAAAGCATTCCGGATATCCTTCAAAAACGCCGTCGGGGCGTATCGCGGTTATCGCGCGGCGTCTGACTGAGTGAAGAGGGTACTTTTCTCCTGTCGCGCTTTCAAGGCTCGCTCCTCTTCCCTTGTCGTCAAGAATGCCGAGCTTGCCGTTTTCGTGCCATGCCGCGCCGTTTATCAAAACGGCTTTTCTGCCGCTTGCGGAGAATTCTTCGCTGTCGCAGTACGCGCTGAGCTTTTCGAAGCTTTTCTTCTCCGGCTCAAAGGCAAAGACGTTTTTTATCGACGGAAACCTTTTCGTATACGATCTTACGGTGTCGCCCGTATACGCGCCGAAATCGCAGAACGTCGTAAAATTCGAATCATCCGGTACGTTATCGTCAGAGAGAGCGTCGAGCGCGTATACGTATCCCGGTTTTCCGGAATACTTATAGTCAAGCAGCGTTATGAAAAACTCTCTCGATCTTTCCGAAGAGATCATGGAAAACACCTTTGACAGATTTTCCGAATTTTTTTCTATATACGCGTCGTCGAAGATCTCGCACACGTCCCCGTATACGTTCACGTCCGGGATATACAGCTCATGACGGCGGGAATATTCGTTTATCCGGTCCATCACCTCGCCGAGCTTTGAAGCGAAGCAAACGAGTATGACGAAATCGCCGTATTCTTTTTCGATCATGCCGCAGGTCTTGACTTTCCTGCCGCAAAAGCTCTGTCCGCGATAAAAATCGTCGCTGACGAAAATATCGTGAAAAGCGATGCCGCGGCTTTCGAGGACGGTCATGATCTTTGCCGCTCCGTCGCCTGTACCGTAAAGCACGATCGGTTTGTTTATTATGCGCAGCTTATCCCAAAGCGACGTTTTTTCGCGCATGAGTTCTTTTACGTCAGAACTTGACATTCGGGCTTATTCCTTTTATAATATCAATATGATTTCGCACCGGAGGACAATGATTTGGAGCTTTTGTTTTCCTTCATCGGCACGGACCGCATAGCGAGTCTGATGTCATTTTATTCCTTTTCGCCGAAAAAATCAATATTTTTATTTTCGTCCGAAGATATTTCCGATTTCGATATAGGATGCGTAAAGAAATTCACCGGAAAAAGAAACGCCGCTTTTGTCGACGTCGCTTCGCTTTCGGCTGAGGAAATCGCCGAAAAAATCGCTTCGCTTGCGGAAAAATCGGGCTCGAGGGAAGTTTTCGTCGATCTTACCTCCGCGCGGGCGGATACGATCGTCGCCCTGAAATCGAAGACGGCGGAAATTTCATCTTTGTTCTTCTACGACGTGAAAAGCGAAGGATTCGTTACGGTCGGTAGCACCGTTCTTCCCAAGGCGGTTCCGGGAAAATTCTCGGTAGGCGACGTGATCATGCTTCACGGCGCAAGCGCCATGTTTTCCGGAAGGCAGATACCGGACAAAAGTCACTTCCCTATCCTGAAAAAGCTTTCCGGGATCATTCTCGGCGATCTGAATACATGGAGAAAGCAGGGAAAATTCATTCAGCGAGCTCAGGCGAAATACTCCCAGGGGCTGTGCGTCTCGTGCGAAACTCAGCTTTCTCTGACAAACGAAACGCTGAAGCTCGATGAAAACTTCCTTTACAGGCTTTACGACGCCGGAGCTCTCGATTACGCTTCCGTAAAAAACGACGTGGCGTCGTTCAAATTCCACGACTCATTTATTAAAAACTGTCTGTGCGACATCGGGATATGGACGGAAATGATAACTTATATCAGCGCGGTTGAAAGCGGATTTTTCGGCGACTGCCGCATGAGCGTGAAGATCGACTGGGACGGAAGCCGCGAAGACGAGCTGCGCGGAAACGCGTACAATGAGATCGACGGCATTTTCATGAGAGGTCACGTTCCGGTATTCGTATCATGCAAAACCTCGGAGCCGTCCACGGAAGCGATCAACGAGCTTTACGTATACGGCAAGAAATTCGGCGGTCCCGAGGCGCGTCTCGCCGTAGTTACGCTGTGCGATATAGAAACCTCTCAGCTCGTGAACACGAGCCTTGTCAAAAGATGCTTCGAGCTCGGGATAACGCTTATTGATATAACCGATATACTCGAAGGAAAAACCGCCGAAAAGCTCGCGGGGATAGAATAATCCTTATTTTCAAAACCCATTTTTCTTCTTTTTTCAAAAATGCTCTTGACAAAAACGCTTTACGGTGATATAATCCTACACGTTGCGAAAAAGAGCGCACGTTTCTGGGTGTGGCGCAGTTTGGTAGCGCGCTACCTTGGGGTGGTAGAGGCCGCTGGTTCAAGTCCAGTCACTCAGACCAAGAATCAGGAATATCCGTTTGGATATTCCTGATTCTTTATTTGCCGTCACCATCTTGAATCAGCGGCTTTTCGCATGGCGAAAAGCCCGAGTTTGCCGCACAAAGAGGCGCTTTGAAATAATTTCCCGCAAACTCGATGGTTCCAAGTCCAGTCACTCAGACCAAGATAAGCGGACATACGTTTGTGTGTCCGCTTATCTTTATTGCAGATGCCTACTTGATCAGCGGCTTTTCGCATGGCGAAAAGCCCGAGTTTGCCGCACAAAGAGGCACTTTGAAATAATTTCCCGCAAACTCGATGGTTCCAAGTCCAGTCACTCAGACCAAGAATCAGGAATATCCGTTTGGATATTTCTGATTCTTTATTTGCCGTCGCCATCTTGGATCAGTTGGTTTTAGCCAAGGCGAAAATTCCACACTCAATTCAAAAAACGACTACGAGGTATGCCGTTTTTGTTTCCGATCCGGGATCGCTATTGTTTATTTGTCTTTTTCTTATTCAGGCGGCGGGAGAGAACGACGCACAGGATCAACATCAGCGGAAAGCCTATTCCCGCGAGAATGCCGGTTTGAAGATCGTCGCCGAATATCTGAGAAACGTTGCCGACGACCGCGGGACCGAGTGTGCCGCCGATATCGCCCGCAAGGGCAAGAAGAGCGAACATGGCGGTCCCTCCGGTCGGGATCGCTTTAGAAGTGATACTGAGAGAGCCGGGCCACATGATGCCGACCGAAAAGCCGCACGCCATGCATCCGACAAGACCCATGACGGGTATCTTTGCGATCGCCGTCAAAAGATAACTTACGAAGCACAACGCGCCGGATATTATCATAAAGACGCTCAGATCGACCTTGCTGCCGAACTTTCCGTACAGCATCCTGCTGACTCCCATGAACGCGACGAAGCCGCATGGGCCCGCAAGATCTCCCACTGTTTTTGAAACGTGCAGCGCCGACTCGACAAACGCGGAAGCCCACTGCGTCATGCTCACTTCGGACGCTCCCGCGGATATCATCAGAACGATGAACAGCCAGAATTCCTTCTTTTTCAAAAGTTGCGTCGTCGTCATACCCTTCCCTTCTTCAACGATGGGCTCAATGGGGCAAGTGACAAAATTATACACGTTGCAAAGCGGGATCAAAGCCCATAAGCACGCGAGGATGCGCCAGTTATCCGTTCCGAAGGCGGTAAAAAACAGAGTTGAGCCGGCGATCACGCCCACGGCGCCCCAGCAATAGAACGAATGCAGCAGGCTCATCATTTTATCTTTGTTCTCAAAGGGACACGCTTCTATGATCGGACTGCACAAAACTTCGATCAAGCCGCTTCCCACGGCGTAGATAACGTCGCAGATCAGGATCCCGAAAAGGTGATTTGAAAACAGGTCGGGTACAAAAGACAGACCCACAAGGCCTATCGCAGACGTGATCTCCGAAGCTGTGATACAGACTCTGTAACCTATTTTGTCCGCTATCTTCACACACGCCAGATCGACGATAAGCTGCGTAACGTAAAAGACGACGGGTATCAAAGCCAGCTCGGAAAGCGATAATCCGTACGATCTGTAAAACGTCAAAAACAGAAGCGGCGCAAAATTAGCGGAGATCGCCTGAGTTACAAACCCGAGATAACAGGCGATTTTCGTTTTGCCGTATTTTTTTATATCGCTCATTGAAATTCAAGCCATGTATTCGATCAAAACGGGATGATGATCGCTCGGCCATTCTCCGTTTATTTTTTCATTGCAGACTTTATAGCTTCTTACGGCGATGCGAAGCGGATCGATGAAAATGAAGTCAATGACGGCGCTTCTCGACCCGAAATCCGTAAAAGTCGGCGCGGTCTCGGATTTTGCGGCGACAGCGTATGAATTCACGACTCCGGAAGAAACGACCGTATTGAACGCCGCAGAGGAAGCGGAGGTGTTGAAATCTCCGGTAAGTATGATCGGATATTCCAAGTTTTCGGAAATGAACCGCGCGAGGACTTTCGCCTGGCGCTCTCTTGCCGTATCGTTCGTGTGATCGAAATGGGTGTTTATGACCATGAGCCGCTTCCCGTCCTCTTTCCTTTCGAGAAGCGCGTATGTGAATATCCTGTTCAGGGACGATTCACTGTACTTTGAAGGAAACCCGGGAGTATCGGACAGCCACTGAGTTTTTGAGCTGATAAGAGTAAACTTGTTTTTATTATAAAAGATCGGGTTATACTCTCCGGAATCGCCTCCGTTCCTTCCCTCGCCCGTAAACGCGTATACGTCCGAGAGCCCGTTTTTCAGCACTTCCATCCAACTCGGACTCGCTTCCTGAAATCCGACCGTATCGGGCATATATTTTTTCACCATTTCAACTACACGCCCGCTTCTCTCTTCGGTCATTTTTGACACGAGTACGTTGAAGGACATGGCGGTCATTGCCGTCACGTTGATTTCCTCTTTGTTTTCAAGCTTCATCTTTACCGTATCCCCTTTCAATGAAGAAACCTTTGAAATGAACTCCCCTATCCCGAGACAGACGGAACCCGCGTCCGGACCGTTTATACGCACGTCCGTACCGTCGAACGAGATAACGGGCGCGCCGTCCTGATCGGCGGAGGTCCCGTCCCGGTTCGTGTTTCCTATCAGTATTTCGTGCGCGAATTCCTCTCTCGGCGTCCTGTCGTTCACGGCTTCCGGAAGGAAGCCGCACGTTTTACCGACGGCGTCCGTGATCTTCCTTACGCATTCTTTGACTTCCGTTATACACTGTCTCGGATAAACGATCCTGAAATCCTCTATTGGGATATCGCCGATAAAAAGTTCTTTTACGTCATATTCGCCGTAAACCGTCCTGTCGTATCTTGAAGAGTAAAAGATCCCGGGTCCCGCGCTTTTGAGAACGTCTTTTATAAACGCGTCCACAGCAAGGATCGTCGCGTCTTCGGTCTTTCCCGCTATGACGAGCTTTTTGTTCACAAGAGCGTATCCGTAATCTCTGCTCCTGAGATCTTTAATAAAATTCACACTTTCCTCTCTCTCGGTAGCTCCAACGAGGATCTCATATTCTCCGCGTTTGAACATTTCCTTATCCTCGCGGAAAAAATCGGTCTTTGTCGGAAGATTTACGGAGGTTTTTTCGTTTATCGCGTCGCGAAGCTTGTGAAAGCTCTTTGTAAGCTCCGCCGACGCGGCGTCGGGACGTACAAGAACGTACTCCGGCAGGTCGGAAACGCGCAGTACGGAATAATCCCCGTCGGATATCGCGGTACTTTCCACGGTATCGCCGCTTTCGCCGTTAGAGCAGGCGGTGAGCAAAAGCAATGCCGAAACAAGTATAACAAAGGCCTTTTTCATTCGTTTTCTCCATGTCGTTCGACGTTATCGATACGATTATAATACTTTTTCCTTTTCCGGTCAAGTCCGAAAACGTCCTTTGTCAGAACAAAAGAAAACGCCCGTACAGGCGAACAAAAGTTCGTTTGTACGGGCGATTTTTACTTTCAGAAGTGGTTTTCGAGACCGATAAACTCAGTACCGGAATCGCTAACCTTGATCTTGAAGTACTTTCCTTCATCGGGCAGGTTATAACCGAACGGAGCCGATGTCTCTTTCAGGTAATAAGTACCGCAGGGCAAAGCGCCTATGAAGAACACTCCGTTTTCCGAAGAAGTAAGTCCGGAATAAAGGACCGTCATATCAGCGCCGTAAATGGTGAATTTCGCGTTCTGCAGCGGGACGTAAGCCTCGCTGATCTTCTTGAGTATCACCTTGCGCATCTTACTGCGTTCGTTGAGGATTCCCTTTGCCGCGATATCGACGGCGTCATCGACGTTCATCGAGTCGGACATACGCCTCAGTACGAAATCGGCGCCTGCGGGAAGGGTTATTCCCGCCGCCGTCGCGCCGTTCTTGCCGACGACCAGACGGTACACGTTGTCGTTGAATTTGTAGTAACCGGCAGTTCCGGGGACCTGCGTCTCCTTCAAATAGTACACTCCGCTGTTTATCTTGAAGGATACGATACCGGAGGCATCGGAAACAGCGTGATCGTATTTGGAAGTGCCCACCGTTACCTTTATGATACCGGTGAGACCGCCGGAATACGCGTGCTCATACGTATCGTAGACCGTAAACTGAGCTCCGGGAAGCGGCTCTCCGTCTCCGTCTATCTTCGGGAATATAACTTCCATGACTCCGTCGCTGTTGGTGAACGTTACGGTGATAGCCGACGACGGAACGGGACTGAGCGTATACGTGCGCTCTTCCTCGTTGTACGATCCGCCGGCGTAGGACGGCTGCGCGGATGCAGTCGTCGAATAATCGTCGAGCGTTTTTGTACCGCCGGAATTCACTCCGCTCTCCACGATCCTCAAGGCTGCGCCTATGGGAACGCTGAGGATCTTTGTACCGTTCTTTGCAAGGTTGAACGTTATCCTGCCGAGAGAATCCGTCGTAAGAGGATCCGTCGCAAGAGTGTAGCCCTGTATCGGAAGAGATCCGTTGAGAAGCGTTACCGTAAAGGTGAAGGTGTTCGTATCGCCTTCGACCTCGTTCACTTTTTTAACGGTGACGTTCACGGTCTTGCGTGTGTTCGTAAACGTGATCACATCGTCTTCGTTCAGCGCCGTGATGGATGTTGAATACGTATACGACGATGCCGTAACAGGCGAATTCGTGTTGTACGCCACAGTCGTATTGTACATATCCTTGATCTTGCTGACGCCGTCCGCGGCGCGTTCAACGTCCTCGGTGATCATAAGCTCGGTCGCTCCGACGGGTATCGTAAGCGTGTACGTGCCCGGGAGCGCTCTGCGAGCGGTTATCGAGAACTCGCTGATAAGGAACGTATTGCCGTTCAGCTTGTAGCTTCCGGAGAAGTAGAAGTCTCTCTGTGCCACTATGGGGTCGCTGATGGCGGCTGTCACCGTTATATCAACGGTGCGCCTGTTGGTCAGCGTGACAACGTAAACGTCTCCGACCTTCGAAATCGCCACACCCTCAACGGGAGTTTTGAGGTGAACGCCGTCGCCGTCAACGACGAGCACGGCAGCCGAACCTATGGCAAGATACTTGCCCCAGACTCTCGTCTCGGAAAGCGTGTACTCTCCGACGTATATCTCGGGATCAGCGGCGCTTCCGGATACGACCTTGCCGGTCTCGAACACGACGTTGTTGGAAGGAGTCGTGAGTCTTCCGGAGAAGATGTTGGAAAGCTCTCCGGTGAGTGCGAATTCCGCCTCGACCTCGGTGTTGGTCGTTATTCCGTCGTAACCGACCTTAACGATCTTGACGGGGTAAGATTTCAGTACGTTCGTATACGTTACTACAACCGGGCCCTGGCTTTCAGTACGGTAAGGAAGCACGAACCTGAATACGTTTGCGGCGGGATCGCTGTCGGTAACGTCGGACGAGGCAGCCGAGATGATATACGAGTTGTCAAACGCCTCTGTTACAGTGACGTCCGCGCCGACCGGTATATCTTCGAGAAGAGTTCCTTCTCCGGTGCTCGTTACCGTAAACGTTCCGAGATCCGTGGTTTCACCGTCTACGGTATAGGAAGCCGTATAGGTGAAGAGTCCGACGACGCTCGGTCCGACGAGGATCTTTCTGACTCTGACGTCAGCCGTCTGGCGGGTATTGGTAAATATCACCGTACCGCCGGCATGCGGGGTAGCCCAGGATATCTCGCGGATATTTGCCTTTGTGATCGGGTTTGCCTGCGTATACGCGGCTACTTCCACGTCGGTATCGTAGAAATGCGGCGACATGGTATAATCAGACTCGGTGACTCTCAAAGAGAAGTTATCCGGAAAACCGGAGGAATAATAAGGATTGTCCCACGTTTTGATGATCTGCGGATACGTTGTGACGAGGACGTCGGCAGCGCCGTTCGTTCCAACCGTATACTTTTCTACGATTATGGTCTGGGTCGAGTTACCTCCCACTGTTCCTCCGTCGAAAGGAGTATAAATCTTAAGATACTGATTGTTCTTAAGAGTATAGACCTCGGAAATCGAATAGGTCGTAGGTGATCCTAATGCCCCGACAGTTCCGATCATATTGAAGGTGAATTCCTTATCCGGATCGCCCGGCGAAGGCACGTTCTTGTAAACGTAAATGGTACTTGCGTCCGCTTTCGCCTTCCAGACGGCGTACAGCGTTACTGTCTGATCGTCATCGGTGTCGAGGACGTCGAAGACGGCCGTCTTCATATCGGAAATATCAAGATTCGTGGTGGGATAATCCGGTTCTCCGGCGTCCGCCTTCGCCTTGGTATCCGCCCATCCGATGAACTCGTATCCGAGACGCGTGCTCGTGGACGGAAGCGTGTAGGGACTGACGACGTAATTCGAGTCGGCGGGATTGCTGCTGAAGTATACCTCAGCCGTGTGACCGCCCGACCAGTTTTCGTCGAGGACGAGGGTATAATCAGATTTCAACGTGCGGAACACGACGGTGATACCCGTCGGATCCACTACAAGGTTATCGGTGACGGAGAACGCTTCTCCGTTCTTCGCCTCGCCGAAAGGATGTCCGGCGGTGACGCCGTTAAGCTCGCCCTGCCAGTACAGGAAGATACCGGTACCGAGCGTATTCGTTCCGCTGACGGTTATATCGTGACCTTCTCCGTAAGGTACGACAAGACCCAGAGTCTCGCCCTTTTCAACGGTAATGCTTCCGAAGTCGTTTATGAGCGCACGGTCGAACATTCCCGTCTTTTTGTTCACGACGTAAAGCGTGTCTCCCGCGGTGGAAGAGAGCGATATCGTTATCGGTCCGCCCGCAACGTCCGCGTTCTCGGTGTCGTTCACGATATTGAGATAGACCATCGGCTCCCATACCGCGTAAAGCGTTATGTTGTCTTTACGTCCGACCGATATAACGGAATCAGCCGGATACGTGGCGATAAAGTCGTTTTCGTTCGACGCCTCGTCAAAGCCGAGAAGCAGATATCCTTCGTTATGCTTGAAATACTGCTTTCCGACAGGATCGAGCGCAGCGCCGGCGGCGTTTTGCGTAAGCTCGGTCGCATACTGATAGAGATGCACGGCGACGTTGCTCTGAATATTGCCGAACAGCATCTGTTTTGCCGTCGAATCGAGAAGCAGCGTTCCGACACCGTTCCAGGTCAAAGGCGTGTTGGAAGATATCGGATTCGTGCCGTTGGTTGTAATGAATCCGCTGTTCGCGTCAAGTATGAGATTTGCGATCTCGGGTCTGCGGTAGGATTCGTTCTTTCTCTCATAGTACGCCTGGAAGCGTATCAGAGAATTCTCGTCCGCGTACGCGGCTCTTATGGTAAAGGGCGCGCCGGGATCGTAAAATACGTTGTTTTCAAGAGGCGTGTAGATCTCTTCACCGCCGACCATTCTGACGCTTACGAGGCGCCAGCCGCGGAAGATGTAGTTCTCACCCTCTATCAGGGATCCGCCCGCCGTGATCTCGTTCGGCTGACGGTAAATGTTGGTCTTCGCGCCGTCCGCGTATGAAGTGGTGAACGTCTGCGGGTCGGTCCACGCGTCCATCGTACCGTTGATAACGGTACCGTCGTTCATGGTGAAATACGGGGTATACACTATGCGGTATCCGCCGTCCAGACGCCAGTAAGCGCGGATCGTAAGGGGTCCCGTTACGGGGTCGGAGAAGTTGTACGGCATGCTGTCCGGACCGATCTCGTTGCCTTCATTGTCGTACAGCACCTTATACCAGCCGAGGAACGTGTACGTCTCGGTGGCGTAAAGTCTGCGGTACTTCTGGAAGCTTCCGCCCGCGTCCTTGGCGAGATACGCGTCCATCCACTGCTGTTTTCCGAGCAAGACCGTACCGGTTATGTAACCGCCGTCAAGGTTGCCCTGTACCCAGTCGCGGTAGAAGTTGTAATACTCATCGACCTGCGCTTCGGTTATGTACAAAGCGTTACGGAGGTCGGAAGGCAGGCTGGAGCCGTCGGTAGGCCTATACTGCGTGTTGAGATAGTAGAACCAGTTTCCGGTCCCGAGGTTCTCCGCCTCAACTTCCGTGATCTCCACGTACCGGCGCATACCGTCCATGTCGTATTCACCGACGGTCTCGTTATACGTTCCGTTGAAATACGTGGACTGGTCGGAACGGTAGCCGCTGTCCGTATCACGGTTGAACGTGGCGAACGGCGTCCAGGAAGAATTATACAAAGCGGGATCGTATGCGACGGCATCGCCGTTCTCGTTCCACCAGTATGCCTGATAACCGCGCTTTGTGATATCGGCGCTGGCGTTGTCGTAATTGTGGTTGATATGGTCGATCTCGCCGCCGTTGGGGTCGATGCGTACCCGGTATTTCAGAGGCTTATACACCGCGTAAAGCACGATGTCGCCGTCCGGCATGGTCGTATTGAAGTTGAACGCCTTACCCACGCCGTCGTTGTTTTCAAACCAGCCGGCAAAGGAATATCCAACCGGAGTGTTTGCGACAGCCATGGCGGTGTAAGCGTCGGCGTCGGCAAGCGACTTGCCGAAATAGTACGATGCACTGCCGAGCTCGGTGTTGTCCGCGTACTTAAACGTCAGGTTGTGCTGATTGGGCTTGAACCTGAACACCATGATCATACCGCTGTCCACGCCCGCCGCGGTGAGCTCGGGGATAGCGTATGCGCCGTAAGAGGTGCCGGGCGTCTGTTCCGTTCCGGCGCTGTTCAGGACCTTCGAATCCATAAGCGTATAGCCATAAAACGTAGGCGGGGTCTGCTGTTCCGGATTACTTCCGCTGCCCGCGGTGACGACAAACTTATAGCTCGGCTCGGCGGGATACTCCGCGGTTTCATTGTCCGCAAGGTAGATCCTGTAAAGATAGTTTTTGCCGCTTCCTGTATTGTAACGGCAGCGGAACTCCTGGGTGATCCCGTGCTCGCCCGTGACCGTATTGTTTTCGTTGACCGTGATCGCTACGTAATCATCTTCGTTGACGTTGTTGACCTTGGTGTTATATCCCGGAATCGTACCGCCGGTGAGGATCAGCGTCTCCGTCAAGGTCTCGAAATAGCCCTTGATACTGGTATTCATACTGGCATTGTAATAGGAATCACGCTGCGCCAGCCATCCGACGAAGGGATACGCATTAGTTCCGTTTCTCCTGGTGGGCTGTGAGCCGGGATAGCGCTCAAAAATGGTCTCACCGTATTTGGCTGTCAGATCGTAGTAGAAGACCATATACGGAGTGCCGCCCTCGGCAACGTTGTAAATCCCAGTATATTCCGACGCGTCAAAGGGGCAGGATGTACCCAGATCGAGACGCTGTCCCGTCAGGAAGGTATCCCAGTTGTTATTAGCTTGATAGTTTGGTCCGGTGGTGTTAGACACAGAGAACTGCCACGTACCGGAAATCGCGGTTTCTATATACAAATCGCCTGTGTAGGGCTTTACAGCCGCAACGCTTGTCTCGTAATACCAGCCCTGGGCGTCACGAGAAACCGTACGCATTGCACCGTCCACAAAGCCGAGGTTGTAGCTTGTGTCGGCGTCATTGTTTCCTACGCGCAGATAGCGGGTGCCGCTGCCATAGGCTGTGCCGCCGTTATAGGTGATGGTGGTCGTTGTCGTGGTCCTCTCCAGCCAATAAAGCTGGTTTCTCGCTCTGGTTCGCCTATAATAGGTGTTGGGATAAACAGGATTTGTTACTACACCGCTGTTGGCATTGTAAACGGTCCCATTGTATTCAGCTGATCCCGCGGTGTTGTACTGCGACAAATAATACTCGCTCACCGTAGCGGAATCAATAGTAAGTTCCACCACGTTTCCGCCCGCGACGCCGTACTGGGTGCCGTCGGTGCCGGTGGTGGTCTTGTAGCGGTAACCGGTATAGTCGTGCCGTACAGCCTCGGTGCCCTGATAGGTCCAGCCGCCGTTGCCGTCAGGTGTCAGCGCAACCGTGCTGCCGTCCACAATGCCGTAAACCGTACCGGTATAAGTTTGCGCGTTTTCAGCGCTGATCGTACTCCAGATGGAAGTAGTGCCGGCCGTACTCGTTCTCCGGGCAAAACCGATGTCAAATCTCAGCTTATATACGTTACGGTCGTAATACACGTTAATGATCGTGGATTCGTCGCCTTCGATGACCTGCTGCTGGATACCGGTCTGATCGCCTGCCTTTTCCTTATCCTGGTCGGCAGCGGGATGGCAGAATTTCAGTTTGAATTTGTCATACGGATTGAAGGTGGCTCCGGTGCTCGGATTTTCGGCGGTATCTGACTGTCCGACCCATCCGACGTTCGTCATGTTGCCCGCAACACCCTCCATCGTTTTATAAAACATCAACGTGTAGTCGTCGTCATCCGCATTCTCAAGCCAGTAGACCACGGTGTAATTAACCGTTTTCGGCGTCCACAGGGCATAGAGGGTCAGGTTTTCCAGCTCCTCATAAACGTAGAGTCTTCCGTCCTTGATCTCATAGATCAGCTTGCCGTCGGCGATCCTTTGGTAATCGCCGGTGGTAAAGCGTCCGGTTTCGTCCGTGAGTTTCCGGGCGATAAGCGACTCGGTGTATGACGCCGCGTTGCCGTGTTCATCCGTATAAAGAACGGTAACGTCCTTGGCTTCGGTCAGGTTGGTGATCTCTCCGGTCGCCGGATTTATAGCCGCGTCGGCGTACCAGCCCATAAAGTTATAACCGTTGCGTGTAGGCAGTGAACCGGAGGGGACTTTTTCCACAAAATAGGGGCTCTCGTAGCCGCTTCCCTGGCTCATATTGCTGGTCAGCACGAATTCGGACGGCACGTAGGTGGCGCCGTTGCCGCTCTTGCCGATATTGTACAGGATCCAGCGCGCCTGGGCGAAAACGGGATAGAGATCCACGCTCCTGTCCACACAGTCCGACTCCCTGATCACTATATAATAGCCGGACGGTTCGGGAGTAGGATAATCGCTGCCGTCGGAGGCGCGTACCGTGGCGGTACGTTCGAGACCGGTAACGGGGTCGACCGACTGGAATATCGTCTTTGAAGAGGTGGGAATGTCGATCATAACGGCTTCTCCGCCGTCCGGACACATCGCCGCTTCTATCTCGACTCCATCGACGAGCCAAACGGGAAGACCGTTTTTAGTCTTCTGAGCGGTGGTATGATTTACGGTCTCCCATCCTGCGAACACCTGACGGGTAGCGTCGGTGCTGGGCGCCTTGGTGACGCCGATGTTCACGGAGACTTTGCCGTCGCTTCCGAGGACGATGAGTCTGCGGTTCATGAGGGTGCCCCAGATCTCGCTGTCTTTGGCGCCGAGATGGTAGTTTACGAAGTAGTAGTCCTCATAGATAGGAGCGACGTAAATATGAGCGCAGCCGGTAGAGTCAATATCGGTATTCGCGGTAAATTCCTTGTCGCCTATCTTCCACACGAGAGACGTGATCGCGGTATGCGCGTCGTTTGCCCAAACGATCTTGGAGGGGTCGATGACGACGCTCGTTTCAAACGCAATGGAGTCGGGGTCTTCCGACCAGGAGTACGTCACGTTGCCCGAACTGTTTACGGCAAGCTTATTGACGGTATACCATCCGAAGAAATACTTCGGGTTTTCGGTAGCGGTAGCCGGCTTGTTCGGAGGATTGACCATGAGCTCGAGCTTTTCGCCGTCTCTGACTATCTGAGAAGTCTGCCACGTGCCCGCTTTGTTGAGGAACGAATAGGGATTTGCGGAATAGTAGAAGCTCGATCCGCCGTCTTCGACGAATTCCATGAAATGGCTGTCGATGAAGTGGAATTCGACTCTGGGCGTGATGATCTCGCCGCCCTCGTGCCCTACTATGGCATAGGCGGAAAATCCGTTCGTCTTGAAGGTCAGTACGTTGTTGACGACCTTTGATTCGATAATCTCGGGTACGTCGCCGAAGTGGATGACGATTATTCCGTCGTCTCCGGAGGCGAGCCTTCCGAGCTGGATGTCGACCGTGACGGCGGCGCCGGGCTGTATCGCTTTTCCGCCGTTCAGGATCGAAATGTCGATGAAGTCGGCAAAGGAACGTGATGACATGGAAGTGCCGAGCAGTTCTTCAGCCTGCTTTTTAAGTCTTGCGTAAGCCGCTCCGGAGGTATCGACGCCGGAAACGGACAGCGTGGAGCCGCCGGGTATGAGAGCGTCGCTGCCGTAAGAAAGGCGCACGTAACCTACATTTCCGTTCATACCGGGCGCGGGGCTCGGAGTTGAAGCGGAAATAAGCTCGTTGGGGTTGATTATCTTTGTTTCGGGAGTCGGCCAGTCGCCGTAATGGTATCCCTTCATATACGCCGGCCACGAGGAAGCGTCGACGGAGGTGTCGAGCGTCATGATGTCGGGCATATGGGTGCCGCCCGCGAACTCGAATATGAGCCACGAGTCATACGCGAAGGCTTTTACTCCGGTGGTGAGGAATCCGTTGTAATCAACGGTACCCTCGTCGTGTCCGGGTTCGGTCACGCGGTCGTCAAAGGGAGCGATCTCGGAGAAAGTCCCGTTTCCGACGGCGGCCAAGCCCTCGTTGATTATGGAAAAGTACTTATTGTTGCTGCTGGAAAGCGTTGCGGCGTTTCCGATGAAGGCGCCGCTCGTGCCGGTACCGGAAATAAGACCGGTAGCGTAGGACGAAGATATCGTGGAGGACGACGCGGTGCCGGCAAAGCCGCCCGCGGTGCCGCTTCCGCCCGCGGAGCAGGTGGAATACGAATACGACACGGTCGTGTTCACGAGGTTTCCGACAAGGCCTCCGGCGCTTACGCCGGTAACGTTTACATGTCCGGCTCCGGAGTCGGTATCAAGATAAATTCCCTTGACGGTATGACCGCCGGAATAGCTGTGGGAAATATTCGAAGCGGAAACGGATCCCGCAAGTCCGCCGGAATTGCCGGTGCTCGACACGTACACGGAAGCCGCGCTGTGATCGAAGGAGACGTTTTCAGCCGTGCCGACGATACCGCCGGAAGAAGCGGCGCCGCTGATCACAAGAGCGGAATCGTCTTTCGTACTGTCGTTATGTACGAGAACGCCGAGGACGTCCGTATATTTCATTTTTCCCGCTGCACCGCCGGAACTGCCCGACGAGGAAGCGACGTTGAAATCTATGAGTTCAAGGTTCGACACGATCGCGCGGTCGGCGGAAGTGCCGTTGACGGAAGAGAAGAGTCCCGCTTCACCGCTTTCGCTTATCACGGCGCCGCTTATCGCCTTGCCGTTGCCGGAATATTTTATGGAATAAGCCGGATTTATCGGGATGAAGCGATTGTCGCCGTGAGAAGTTCCGGTGCTGTCGTATATTTTTCCGCTCGTCAGCGAATGGAACGCCGGAACGGAGATATCCGTGGTCTGGCGCGCTTTCGTGACTACAAGGCGCGAATCCGCGTCGCCGTCGAAGCCGGAGACGTTGACGCCGAGGTTTTCGAGATGGCGCGCGTTGGAAATAAGCGCGATATCGCCCTCGAGCGCGGAGAAGAGGCTGTTGGTATACTTATACTCGGTCCTTCCCTCCTGAGCGAACTCGGAAGTGCTGTACGCCACGGCGTAAAGTCTGACGTTCTCGCCGGGGATGAATTTCTTCGAGCTGTCGGTATCGTCGTGATCGCATATATCGGCAAAATGCATGCCTTTTTCGGTTATATCGTCGAGAGTTACCGTGAAGTATATCTTTTTGACGCTTCTGGTGGCGCTCGCGGTCACGAAACCGTAAGAGGTCTCGGGATCGAATCCGTCGCGTACGAGAACGACCTGCTTCTTCGCGCCGGACTGCATACCTTCGATGATGAGTTTGAGTTCGAGACCTTCCGTCGTGGATTCGGAGTTGGTATCCTTAACGAGGACGGTGAGCTTTTCCGCGTTGGTGACTTCGATAAGAGGCGCGTTGAGCGCTTCCTTCGTAGCGACAACGTCGGTATCGACGCCGCCGTAATATCCGACGACGTGATTTTCCTGACCGTAATGACGGCGGTCGTATTTGTTTCTTTCGGTGCGCAGATCAAGAAGCGCCTCGTAATCGGAAACGGAATACGCGTGCTCTGCGGAGTAGAAAACGTCGAGTATCTTCGCCGGATATGAGAACTGATATCTTACGATGTAGTTGCCGCCCTTACGCACCGTCTCGTCGACGGCGGCGAAAGGAAGCATATGCCCGAGCGTGGAGCTCTGGTCGTCGGGATCAGCGCTTATGTTACCGACGGCGCCGGTGTTGTTCACCAAAAACCAGTAAACCTGCTCGTCGCCATCTTCCTTCGTGCCCTTGACAAGCGAGGACGAGGACAGGAGCCCCGCGCTTTCCGCGGAGCTTAGATGGTTTTGCGCGGCGACAAAGATCTCCTTTGCGATGCCGTCATATTCCGCCTGCTTCAGCGTGCGCCGGTAATACACGACGCCCACCACGCTCATGGCGGCGAGTATGAGGGTGATCGCAACGACGATCAAAGTCTCCGCGAGAGTGAATCCTTTACGTTTTTTGATTCTTTTTCTTGATAATACGTTTTTTGGTGTTTTTCTGTTCATAGCAATGTTTTGTGTCAGCTGTTGACTGTCACGGAGCCTATGGCTCTGAGTTTATATGTTTCCACGGAGCTCATTTCCTGAGTTCCGCGCATCACTTTCAGTCCGGTTATCGTAAAGACGCCGTTTGAATACGTAATTGTGCTGAAAACCGTTTTCAGAGGCGCCGTAGCCGCCGCCTTCGATACGATCAGGCGGCTCCTCGGCGTTCCGAGTCCTTCGATCGTTCCGGGATACTCCGAAAGAAGTATTCCCTCGTCGCTGTTTTCAAGCTTCGTCCAGAAGCCGGTATTTGAATTGATGAAATATATCACGTTGCCTTCTCCGTCGACCTTCGCTTCCGGCGTTGTGGAAAGAAGATCCTGGAGCACGGTGATCGAAGTTGAAAGCAGCGTCTCGGCGTTGCCGGCGTCGACGACGTCGACGTAAGCCCGCTGCGCCGTCGGCAGCCCGGTCATTATCACGGCGGTGACAAGCAGGATAATGATTATCGCCACAAGCACCTCTGTCAGTGTGAACCCGGCTTTTTTGCGGGGCGGAAGTTTTTTCATCACGACACCTCCCCGCGGTATGAAACGATCCTGCCGCCCTTGTAGGAATCGTTGACGGTGTACTTCACGTTAAGCGTCTCACCGTTTTCGGTGATGCCGTAGGGTGAAGTCCCGTCGGAAGCCTTTACCGTGACGGTGCCGTCGTGCTGATTGGCGGCGTTATCTATAAGATCGTTGTTTTGATCGTAATAATCGGTCATATAGCCCCGGCTCCTTATTATCATTGAGGAAGACGAGGCTATCATGGAAGCAAGCATGACGAGAGCGACAGCGGCGATCAAAAGGGCGACAAGGACCTCGGCGATGGAGTCGCCGCGGGAATCATTCAGTTTTCCGTAGATCCTTTTTGCGCTTGATTTCATGTTGTTCTCCAGATGTAAAATTGTAAAATATTGATTTTCAGCCTTTTTTGATAGTCAGTACCGACCAGTGCACGGTGTATTCCCAGCCCTCGGTAACGGTATGAGTGACGGTCGTTTTGAAGTGGGTGGCGTCTATGTTGTCCGTAACGCCTATATCGTCGTCCGATACGTGGTCGACGTTGAAGGTATCGATCTGGGGGATGCAGATAACGGTCATTTTGTATTTGTCTTCGCCCTCGGCGTTTTCAAAGGAAAGCGTCAGCTTTTTGTCCGTTCCGAGAACGGCGGTGACTTTTACTTTCAGCTCCGGGTCCTCTTCAATACCGAAGCCCGGCTGAACGTAAAACACGCTTTCGATGCCGGAAGAGATTTCCGGCAGACCGTTCGCTTTCAGGCTGTTCCATACGCCTTCACCGCCCGTAGCGTTAGGCGAGGCGCCGAAAACGAGGTTGAGCGCTTCGTCGCCCGCGAGGAACCTGCCGCGGTATATCGCGTTCCCGTCCATATCGGAGCCATACGTATGATCGTAAAGCTCGCTCTCATCGGCAGACGTTACCGACGGGACGCCCGCGGTAATCGTATACTGCGTCGTGACGTCCTTTTTCGAAAAGCGAAGCACGGATATCTTGTTCTCCGCCGCCTCGATCTTTTCACTTATCAAAGACACGGCGGATACGACCGCGGAATGACGCTGCTCGGCGGTAGCGAGACGGTTTATCCTGCCCGCGGCTGCCGTTCCCGCCGTCAGCACGACGGAGCCGATCATGGCGCATACGAGGAAAAAAAGCAAAGCGACGGTAACAGACGCGCCTTTCTCGGAGGAAACGCGGCGTCCTTGCCGTCCGCGGTATTTAATTGTCATATTTCTGTTCGCCATAATATCACCATGATAATTATATCACACTTTTGTGTTAATTTCAGTACTTTTATGCGAAATTTTCGGAATATTTCCGGAAAAATGTTCCGCGGCGCCGAAAGAGCGCAAAAATGCGTTTTTTATTACGTAAAAAGCCGGAATTTTACGGCAAAAAAGTGCGCTGTTTGCTTTATCGTTTTAACGGGGTAAAGCATCATTAAGAGAGAACGGAAGACACAGGCGATTTCTGCCGCCGGTATACTTCCGCTCGATCACATATTCAAATTTGTGCAAAATTCGGTGCACAGGCTCGCGCCCATGCGGAAAATGCATCAAGCAGCGGGCAGCGCCGAGTCGATCACGCCGCCGACGGTCGTTTCGTAAAACGTGATCGTGGCGTTGACACGGACGTAATCAAATTTAATGTTGCCGTCCTCGGACGTACACTGTACGTTTCCGATAAGGCAGCGGTAGTCGCTTCCGGTCAGCTTTGCAAGAAGCTCGCGCACCTTTTCGTAGCTCGGAGCGTCGAACTGGAGCGTGATGTTGCGGCGGATCTGATCGCCGTCGCGGGTGAGCTGAGAGAAAACGATGGAATAACCCATCTTACCGAGCACATCGTTGAGGAGCGTGGTAACGTTCTTCATATTGTTGTAGCTCGGCATGCTTTTGAGGGTGCCGTTGGCGTTGATATCGTCGATCTCACTCTGCATCTTTTCAAGCTGTGTGAGTCTGACGGTGACCGCCTGAAGCTCGGTCTCAAGAGAAGCCTTCTGGTTCGCCGCGTTTTCGAGAGCCGTTCTGACCGGCTGATCGACGAGAAGGTAGTAAGCGATAACTACGATGATCAGAAAAAGTATAACGAGAAGTATCTTTTCCTTGAGGGTAAAATCACGACTCAGTATTTTCATCAGCCCTTTACCTCCTCGGATACTTTTATGAGATAGATCGTTATCTGCGCGGAAACGTTGTCGGACTTGTCGTTCTTGTCCTTGGTGGTCGCCGTGTTTATCGTGCAGTAATCGACGATGTCCTCGAGCATGAGCGCCTGCATGATCTTGTTGATCTCCTCGAGGGTGTTGCCGGACATCATGACGGTCATCTTGTTTCCGGTGACGGACCATGAGTCGATGGGAGCGGTCGGCAGCACAACGCGGTTGAGCATATCAATGATCTGTACTCTGTCGGTGCGTTCAAGCTCCTCTTCGGTCATATACGAATAAGTATAATGCGCGTAAAGGTCGTTTATATCGGCAAAAGAAGCCATTCTCGCGTATCCGTCGTTGACTCTTCTCTGAAGCTCAGCGACTTCCGCTTCCGCCTTGGAGACAGCCACAAGACGGTCAATGACGGCGAATTTGCTGAACAGCGCGGCGGCGACAATTATGAGGATTATCGCGGGGATCGCTATTCTGAGATCGATCCTTTTTATCCCGGCTTCGGCGAGATTTATGCTTCGCTTGTCCGGAAGTCTGATCTTTTTTGTTGTTTCCTGTTTCGTCATGCTTTACCTCACGTCGGCGATACCGATCGCCTGAACAAGTGTGTCGCAGTTATCGACGGAATCTCCGCCGGGCACAAGCTCGAGAGCGGAACGCACGTTCATCATCAGCGTTCCCGCTACGGCTTTTCTCAGCGGGGCTATATTCGCTCCGCCTCCGGAAAGCCATACTTCGGTAAGCACGCTCTCGCGGTTGCTGAACTTGTAGAAGTTAACTGCGCGCATAAGCTCGAGGGCTATATTGTTATAAGCGTTTATACATACGGGATTTTCCTGACATCCCTGATAGTCCGTAAGCAGATACGTATGAGCAAGGTGTATATCCACGTTATAAGCCTCGGCGATAACGTCGTCGAGAGTGCTCATACCGACTTCAAGTATCTTCGTGACGATATGCACGTCGCCGCGGAAGATATACATACGTACGGAGCGGTAGCCGAGATCGAGGATGCAGTACTCTCTGTCGGATCTGAACGTCGGAGGCTCGAGCATGGCGCTGTCCGGCGTTTCGAGAAGCACTTTTCCGTGCCTTACGGGAAGAGCGCGAATGAGGGAAATATAACTGCTGACCGCGGGAGCGGCGCCGACGAGTCTGAGGCCCGCCTTTCTCAAAAATTCCCTCGTTTCCGTCATCAAAGATACGGGAACGGCGACGGCGAGAAGCTCCATCGCAAGCTTCGGAGGTTTTTCCTCCTTCTGCTGTTCGGGGCTCTCCTGAGCGAATCCGTACGTGGGAGCGCTCTGTTCCTCTTCCTCTTCGTCGTCCGGGAGGATCTTTTGATTATCTATGACCGCGTAATCGAAATAGTAGTTTTTGAGTTCGTCGGAAATGTAGTCGCGGAATTCATAAGGAAGATTCGTCAAAAGCTGCTCATGAGTCATCTGAGGAAGCGTTACGGTACGTATGAACGCGACATCGTTGGGGAAAGTAACGGCGGCGTAATTTGCATGGATGCCGTATTCCTTCATCGTCTTTCTTAAAAGCTCTCCCATCGTCTCCGTGGAAACGACGCGGCCTTCCTTGAAAAGTCCCACGGGCATGGGAACTACGACAGACTTTTTAACGTGGCGTCCGCTGACGAGCGCCAATTTCAAGGTGTCGCATCCTATGTCGATGCCCAAAATCGTTTTTGCCATAATAATCTCCCATACCGTCAACGACGGCTCAATACTTCTACCTCAGATCCCGAGCAGACCGAGATACCAGTTTACGAATATTTCCCCTACAAAGAGCATTACCGCCGCGGCGAACGCGATGGACGGTCCGAAAGGTATCTGCTCCGGAGCGTTTTTCACGAGCACTCTTCTCAAGCCCGCGAAGATAAGTCCCACGATACAAGCGAGGATCAGTGTGAACAGGCTGCCGAAAGGTCCGACGTAAAGTCCGATGACGGCAAACAGTTTTATATCGCCTCCGCCGAGGGTGTCCCGCATAAGGATCTTATCAAGGATCAGGGACAGGACGAGCATTATCGCTCCGAAAGCGACTCCGCACAGAAGCCCTTTCCAAAGCGTTCCGAGGGGATCGCCGGAAAACGGGACCCACACGAGCCACACGGCGGCTGAAATTATGAGCGCGCCGTCGGGGATGATAAAGCTTTCAAAATCGACGAGAGCGAGGAAAAAGAGACAGCAAAGGAACAGAAAATTCCTTGCGCAAGTAAACGTTAGATCGAATCTCAGCAGGCATCCCACGGTCAGAAGACCGAAGAAAAGTTCGGTAAGCGGATATCTTACGGATATCTTCGCTTTGCAGTACCTGCATTTTCCGCCGAGGAAGATCCAACTGAAAAGCGGAAAGAGATCGAAAAAGCCAAGCTCGTGCCCGCAGCTCGGGCAGATGCTTCTTCCCTTCAGGAAGGATTTCCCGTGCGACACGCGATACGCGGCGCAGTTTATAAACGAGCCCATGGAGATACCGAGGATGAAGGAGAGGATGATACAATATGTGAGGATCAGTGGGGTATCGTAAATGGACATGGGGGATTTGTTTTTTTGGGCTGACAAAACCGCTTAAACGATTCTGAAAACGGATATTGTTTATTTGATCTGCGCTCATGCCGCGCGGGCACATTGGCTTCCCCTTGAGGGGAAGCTGTCACCGTCAGGTGACTGATGAGGTGTTGCCTCGGTATGATATCGGTTGTGTCTGTTGAAGAGGTGGAAGGTGTTATACCATATTATAGTGGGAAGCACTCTTCAAGTGGGTAACACCACCTCATCCGCCGCCGGCACCGCGTGGAACGCAGAGCGTTCCGCGATCCCTCAAGGGAAAGGCAATATGCCGTCTCATCATATTATAGGGGGTAGCACTGAGCAAGTGGGTAGCACCACCTCATCAGTCAGGTCGAGGAATGCAAGCATTCCTCGGGAAAAGTCTTCGACTTTTCCACTTTGTGCAAAGTGAAAGCTGTGTTCCGCGATCCCTCTAAGGGGAAGCCAATCGGCTACTCATCTGCGCGAAGCGCATTGCTTTCCCCTTGAGGGGAAAGTGTCACTGTCAGGTGACGAATGAGGTGTTGCCTCGGTATGATATCGGTTGTGTCTGTTGAAGAGGTGGGAATGCTATACCATATTATAGGAGGTAGCACTCAGCAAGGGGGTTGCACCACCTCATCAGTCAGTCTTCGACTGACAGCTTCCCCTCAAGGGGAAGCCAATATGCCACCTCATCCGCCGCCGGCACCGCGTGGAACGCGGAGCGTTCCGCGATCCCTCAAGGGGAAGCCAATAGGCACACTCATCGGCGCCGAAGGCGCATTGCTTTCCCCTTGAGGGGAAAGTGTCACCGTCAGGTGACGAATGAGGTGGAGATTCGGTATGATATCGGTTGTGTCTGTTGAAGAGGTGGAAGGTGTTATACTATATTATAGGGGGTAGCACTGAGCAGATGGGTTGCACCACCTCATCAGTCAGTCTTCGACTGACAGCTTCCCCTCAAGGGGAAGCCAATATGCCACCTCATCCGTCGCCGGCACCGCGTGGAACGCGGAGCGTTCCGCGATCCCTCTAAGGGGAAGGCAATCGTTACGAATGACTGCTGCCGGTCCAGCCGGTATCGGGGGTCCAGATGGCTGAGAAGTTTTCATCGGCAAAGGCGAAATAGCACACGGGGGCGTTCGTATCGGACGCTTTGGGCGCGGGGTCCGCGGAGACGGCTCCGCTGTCTTCTTCCGGGACCGTGGGGATCTCAAAGGTCTCGACGAGGCCGTAATACGCGACCGTACCGTCCTTTTCCCTGCCCTGTATGAGCTTTGTGCCTCTGGGAAGGAACTGCGTTTCTTTTACGAGCACGACGTCGAGGTCCTCTCCGTTGAGAGATACCGTGATCTTTTCGGGAAAGTCGTTATCAACGAGGCGTTCAAGCGGAATGCGCTCGCAGAGCTTTTCATAAACGTAAAGGGCGTTGAGGCGCGTTCTTTCCGCGGCGTCGTCGCCGTGGATACCGCATACGAGCTTGAACGGAAGGTCGCTTTCGTGATCCTCGCGTATATGCATCGTTCCGCCGCCGGGGCAAAGGTCGTCCCAGCCGTTCATGGCTTTTGTGACGGCTTCCTTCGCTTCCTTCTTCGTCATATTGCCTCCGCTCATAAGATATGCGATGCGGAGTTCTTTGTTCGCCGTGTCCATAGCCGCCATACAGCCCATCTCGCGGGATTTATCGCGGAAATGGATGGCGAGGGGTATCGAAGCGACGCCCAAAAGCACTACGGCGACGATTATAACAATGACTACCGCGCGAGCTATGCCGGCGTTAGAGAGGATCAGGCGTTTCGCTTTTTCGATTGATTTGAACTTTTTCAAAGCCTCTCCTCCCGGAAACGTAATTTGTGTGGTCTTTATGTTGGATAGTGGAGCGCTGAGCAAGTGGGTTGCACCACCTCATCAGTCAGGTCGAGGAATGCAAGCATTCCTCGGGAAAAGTCTCCGACTTTTCCGCTTTGTGCAAGGTGAAAGCTGTGTTCCGCGATCCCTCAAGGGGAAGCCAATAGGCACACTCATCTGCGCGAAGCGCATTGCTTTCCCCTTGAGGGGAAAGTGTCACCGTCAGGTGACGAATGAGGTGGAGCCTCAGTATGATATCGGATGTGTCTATGATAAAGGTAGGAATGCTATACCATATTATAGGGGGTAGCACTCTTCAAAGGGGTAGCACCACCTCATCAGTCAGTCTTCGACTGACAGCTTCCCCTCAAGGGGAAGCCAATCGGCATACTCATACGCAAAAGTCAAGGCTCCGCCCTGCATGCGTGGGCAGAGCCTTTCTTTTCGCTCATGAGCTGAAAATTCTCAACGCGCTTCACCCGGGTGGCGCGAGGAGAAGGATAAGTGCGTTTTATTCAAACGCGGTTTTTATGGTCTACGTGAAGTACGTAAGCCGTTTTCCCGGAAAACCGGGAGAAGTTCTTTCCTATGCTTTAGATCAGCTTAAGAGAACGAGACAGACTCAAGATAGGTGTTATCTGCGTCAACTTTGAAGGTATATACAATATTGCTCGTACCCTTCATCTCTTCAGTTGCAGCAACAGTAACACCGGCAACGGTGAAAGCGCCGCTCTGCCACTGAGAAACGGTCTGATTTGCAGTACCAGCAGCAACGGTAATATCGAAAGTACCGGTAGCAGTGGTAAGAGGAGTGGTAACGGTAACGGTCTTTCCACCAGAAACGGTAATCGTGTCACCAGTGGAGTAATCAAGATCACCGGTCACAAGAGCGGTAGCGATCTCTGCGTAGTAGTCGCGGATGTTAGCCTG
>Ga0079305_1001422_pt1 | contig 31715 bp, 25 predicted proteins | sample LMS_cellobiose_e_FD_79183 | JGI IMG/M metagenome (GOLD analysis project Ga0079305, IMG submission 79183) | Rumen-fistulated moose microbial communities from Alaska, USA - LMS_cellobiose_enrichment | ecosystem: Host-associated > Mammals > Digestive system > Stomach > Rumen fluid ... | reverse complement strand
GGGGGTGTTTGGGGGGGGGGGATGCTTTTTAATGAAATTATCGTTCAGGATGACGCGACGCCGATTCTCGATCTTTTTGGTATCCGTCATAAAAAGGTCGAGGCAATAGAAGGACTTTCTGTTGAGGGATTTCGATGTGTCGACTCTGTTGAAATGGCGTCGGGATTGATTTTTGGGGCTGTTCATTCCGGGGCGACAATTTTTAATTCGATTTCTGTAGAAGATGTTATCTTTACGGAACAGCGGGTCAGCGGTTTGGTTATTAACTGGACGCCGGTTGAGCGGCTTGGCATGTTTGTTGATCCGTTAATGGTAACAGCCCGTGCTGTTCTCGATGCGACGGGGCATCCTTGCGCCATTATCAATAAAACGATAGCAAAGGCAAAAATCGAACTTAAGACACCATCCGGAGGAATTCTGGGCGAGCGTCCCATGTGGGCAGAAAATGGCGAAGTCACGGCTGTAACCAGCGCTGACGAATATTATCCCGGTTTATTTGCATGCGGAATGAGTTCCAATGCCGTTGTTGGAGGGTATCGAATGGGACCTATTTTTGGCGGTATGCTTAAATCAGGAAAACGGGTTGCGGAATTGATTATCAAATCCCTGAAATAACGGTGGGTTTCCCCGGGGTTCTGTTCGCTTGTTGAGTATTGTCAGATAAAGCGGTCATGAAAGTTTTTCAGATTTTTGTTGATGACGTATCAATGGATTTTATTTTGGCGATGAGTCAGAAAGTTTCAAGACCGCATAAAATTGTTGATATCTGTTGTCGCGGTATTCCTGACGTGATACAATGAGCGTGTTATTATTTTTCCTTTCCGGGGGAAATGTTGCGGAGCCTTTGGTTTTATTGGAGAGATACTGTTATGGTTGAATATCGTCGTGAATTTTTAAAACAGCTTGCAACAACGGCTTTGTTGGGGACAAACTGCTTCTCGCTGACCAAAGTGAGTGTGTTTGCCGATGAAACGGTTGTTGAAACGAATCGTGTCCGTATCGCGCATTGTTGTGACCCGCAACTTGGATTTACGCCTGATACGGAGTCACTTGCCGGATATGATTGTGATCTTGAACGTTTGAAATCGGAAATTGAACAGCTTAACCGGATACAGCCGGATCTGGTTGTTTTTGCCGGCGATATGATTCATGAAGAATCTGATTTTGGACGGGATATGCCCGAGATTCTCCGGAAAATTAAAGCGCCCGTTTTAATTGCGCCGGGTAATCACGATATTCATGACCCGGTTCAGGCGAAGGATGTTGAATTGTTCCGGTCACGGTACGGTTATGATTATAAATCAATGGAGTGTAGAGGCTGGAAGATTATCGCGGCGAATTCTCAATACTGGCGTCCTGAGGGAGACGCAAAATTAACGGCGACTCATAATGACTGGCTTCGGCAGGAAATTATCAATGCCTGGGAAAGAAAAATGCCCGTTATCCTTGTTACTCATGTGCCGCCATATGCTTCTGATGTGGATGAACAGGAAGCCTATTTTAATCTTCCCAAAGCATGCCGTCAGGAATGGCTCGATTTTTTTGTTGAACATGGCGTAAAATTCTGGCTTGCCGGACACACGCACACAACATTGGTTCGGGCCTATCGTGGAATGATGATTTACAACGCTGAGACGACATCCCAGAATTTTGATAAACATCGCTATGGTTTTCGTCTTCTTGACGTTGATTCCACAGGAAGCCATTCCTGGGAATTTAAACCGGTTGATCAGGAGTAATTCCGGTTGTTTGCCATTACTTCGCAATGGTAACGCGACTCCAGAAAAGTTGTCTGGCGTCGTACTGTGCGGCAGAAAACCAATAGCCGTTTAAAGTAAGCGGAAGGTCATTAGCGCCAAAAGTCAGAAACATTGTCTCGTAACCGTGCCCCAGCTCATTACCGATAAATCCGGGGTTGTGGTTTAACGGGTAATTCATGTTTTGAGCGATCAGGCTTTTGTCAGAGCAGTCAAAATTCCAGGAAAATCCGTCCTCAGAGAATGCGACCCGGATTCCCGCTTTGGTGTCCGGGTGAAACTGACCTGCTTCTGTATAATAAGTTCCCGCCCAAATATTCAGTGACGGAATATACTTAACATCCATCGCTCCCATTCCGCGATGAATGGAAATTCCCTGATCGAAATGAATTCCGTCCCGGCTTTTCTTCAAAACAAGCCCCGTCGGTTCGTCAGGATACCGGGCGTCCGGTGCCTGGGTGTAATAGTACAGATAGAATGTACCGTCGCGATAAACCGCGCTTGGACTTCCGGCCCCGTATCCCAGACTTCCGCCGGTTGCGCAGTCGACCGGGATTCCTGCCACAGTCCAGTTTTGACCATTCTCGGAAGTTGCAACGTAAATTTTATTCCAATGGGTGTATCTGCCATCGTTCAGCTCTTTTTCCAGACCGGAAAAATAGAGATAATAAGTTCCGTTGACCTTAATGACTGAAGGATCGCCGCCGTATCCAATTTGTTCATTGTGAGCGCGTAACTTACCTGTTGGATCGATAAGGGTGTGACGGGTTGAATGATCGGTTGTGAGCCGTTGAGGTTTGCTCCAGGGACGGTTCAGGTCGGTTGTTTCCGTATAATAAATATTGTCGCTGCTTCCATGCTCCGGAGTTCCGGCCCCATACCAGAGTTTCCATTTTTGATCTTCTGAGTCAAAAAAACCACTTGCCGAGTAGGCTCCCCATTTCGTGTAAAAAAGATTGCCAAGATACTCGCTGTAAACCAGGTTGTTGTTGACCCGTTCCCTCTTGATAGGAATCGGATAACGTCCTCTTGCCTCAATAGAATACAGCTTGTTGACAATGGTTGAATCCGAAGGCATTTCGGTGATGATTTGCTCAAAACGAATAAATTCGACCTGATCCCGTTGCGGGTATCCGGTTAAATCAATGTTGATTTCGCGCAATGATCCGGAGCCGTCATAGTCTTCAATTTCCTGAATCGGGCAGTTATGATTTTTCAGATAAATCTTGTAATGAACGGGCGATATTTCATTTTGCCGTTCACTGCTGAACTTGATGGAAAGCGTATCGTAATCACTCAGATCCGTGTAGTTGACGTATTCCGCGGGATAAACGCCATAATTCATTTCTGTATTGGCGGGGTGCGTCGGAGGGACGTAAAGTAAATAATCCGCGCGAACCGTCCCGGAAACCAGTCCCGATTCAGTGCCGACAATTGTATAAAAATTACAGGATTCCTCGCTGAAATCATCCTGCCAAGTTGAGTTTGCCTGATAGTTCAACTGTCCGTCCGGGACAGTTTTCGGAGTGTAAGTGTACTCCGGCGACATTTGTCGAAAACTTCTTGCGTGCCAGCTTAACGTTCCCTGTGTGTTGTCACTGGCGTTATAACGGGAATAAGGGAACTCTGGGCCATAAATGAAGCTGGCGAGAGTTTGTCGCAGCTGCATTTCCGCCGTATAGCCTTTTTGCGGGTCCGGGACACTTCCTTGCTGATCGGTTTCCACGGGCAATACATGCTGTGTAAAAAACAAAAGGATAAAAAACACAAGTCCGACAATTCTGTATTTTTTAAAAAAAATGGGAATTGGTGTTCTTTCATTTATCAAAATCAAGACCTGGTTCACGTTATACCTCGTTAAATCAAATGCAATACGACCGGAAATCCCGTTTACCCGTGATTGTCAAAACCAATACGAAAAATTTTTAACCGGGATTATTGTTTGCCAAGGCCGCGACAACTGTAAAAAACGCCGGCACGGCAAAATATTTTAAGCGGATACATGATTGGTTAAAGTCGTTTTATCCCGGATGTTTGGAAAACAAAATTCCGAATTATACTACAGATGTAAAAACTGCTGGATTTTACACCAGGTTTGGTAAGCGGATTCAATTTCTTCAACGGACCGCCTACCATCCCAAAGGGCAATCCCGTAATGAAACCGGACATGTTCCCCCTGTTTAAGAAGAAGCGGTTCATGCCAGAGGTTGAAGGTTGCCGAAAGATAAGCGAATGTTTTTCCTTCCTGACCCATTGTGAACGCGGTCATGGGACGAAGGTTTTCCGGGGCGTCGAAAATTGCGACCGTGACGGGCGATCCGTTTAATTGGGCCGTGTAAGCCATCCAGCGGCAGGAAGTCAGGTATTCGTCACCTCTCAGGTGTTCTGTTGTTCCGGATTCTATTCGCTGCTGCAATGTTGCCGAATCGGAAATAAAGGTTCCTTCTTTGTCCATTGAGGCGTCAAAGCGGAGGCCCAGTCCGTGATAATGGTTACCCTTTAACAGTATCTCGTTATAAGCATCGGTGATTTCGAGTTCCGAAACCCAGTCAAGAAATGTTATTGGATCCGTTTTCGATTGCCAGCCGATAATCCGGCGATGTTCTCTCGCGGGAACCGAACCGTCAGGAAAGGTCCAGGCCAGTTCTTCCTCGCTGTAATCAAGTAATAAACTGCTGTTGTTGAAATCGATATTTTTTTGCGACAAGACAGTTTTTTTCTGAGGTATTTGACGTCCATATTCTTCTGTATTGAATTCTTCCCAGAAATTGATGTCATTTAAAATAATGCCAAACATCAGGGCATGATGATGTTTGTGATCGGAAGGGGAGTCCCGTAAAATATTTCGGCCGGACGGAGTGTACAGTTTATTAACGTAAGTTTTCCAGAAACAATCCTGGGTGACGTGATAAACGGATTGTTCCACTGGGGTATTTTCCGATGTTATTTTATCGTTTGCCGGAAGCGGATTAAAAAAAAGACAACATAAAAAAACGCAACCGGCCGGAAAACAAAATAACGCAACAGCAGAACGTCCCATGAGATCTTCCTTTTAGACAGTGCCATTCTTTAACAAAACAAAGGGATACGGAAACGAATTGTTTTCAGTATCGTTCATCATTTTCATGAGGAATCTGTTCCGAATCGATACTGAAGACAATTGTAAAAACAAACAAAAGCAAAAGCGGAATTGTTATCGAGGTTTATCGATTCCGGGACGCGCAATCGGGTATTGGCCATTAGCGTCCGGGAGGACATAAGGGGTGGATTCCCAGGTCATATTGTCAATACCGGGAGTAAGCTCCGTGGGATTATTCCAGGCATCGTCCCAGGTAATTAACTGTCCTGACTCAAAGGCCATTCGTCCCATAATACCGGTCATTGTTGCGGTAATGGCGTAATCTGACTCATCACATTCCCTGTTATTTCTAATGGCGTCGAAAAACACGTCATGTTCCGTTTGATAACCATTGTTAGGCGTTCCGTTGAAGAACCAGATCCGCTTGTCCGGACTCATGTTCCAATCGGAAAAAATACCCGGATCCGTAACGCCTTCGCCGACAACCGCAGCCCCTTTGGTACCATGGACAATAACGCCAAAAAATCCCCAGGTGTTGTTCTGGTGACGGGCCTGAGCGATGCAACGTTTACCGTCCGAATAGGTGTATTCAACGCAATGGTGGTCAAAGACCTGATCGGCTCCATGATAAACCTGACGTCCCCCCTGACCCTGACAGGATACCGGATGATCCCCTTTAATCCAGTTGGCAACATCAAGATTATGAATCAGCCAGTCGAGATAAAAACTCCCGTTGACCCAGGTAAAATTGGAATAACGTCGGATCTGATAACCAAGTTCTGTTTCTTCCGCGCCGCGTGCAGCACAGGCGATTTCACCGTGTTCCCGATAAGAGTAAATGGTCATAATGTCGCCAATGGCACCGTTGTGTAACATGTTGATACAGTCATTGTATTTATTAAAATGACGGCTGTATAAACCGCTGAGAATTTTCAGACCTTTGGTTCGGGCCGTTTCCATGGACTTTTGCAGGCGTTTAAGTCCGGGAACGTCAACAGCAAAAGACTTTTCCATGAAAATATGAACACCTTTGGAAACAGCATATTCAACATGAACAGGGCGAAAAGCGGGCGGCGTTGCCAGAAGAACAACATCACCCGGGTTCAATACATCAATCGCTTTTTTATAAGCGTCGAAACCAAGAAATTGACGTTCCGGAGGACAGTCGATTTTATCAGTGTCCGCGAATTGGGGCGTAACACCTTCAAGAAAACCGTTCATTCGATCCGGAAAAATATCGGCAACAGCGACAAGTTGAGTCGGGCCTTCTGTTGAAAGCGCCTGGACGGCCGCGCCGGAGCCCCGCCCCCCGCAACCGACCAGCGCGATCCGAATCGTGTGTGATTCACCGGCATGAACATGGGGGATTGTTGTGTTAAGGGCACTAAGAAGAACAGCGCTGCTGCCGGTTTTTTGTAAAAATTGACGACGTGAAATTTTATTTTTTGTCATAAAAAGCTCTTTCTTTCGTGAAACGTTGACGGACCTCTCATTTGTTTGGGGTTTCCGATGAACGTTCCGTTAATTGTTGTTTGACCCAGGCGATATTAAATTCAGCGTAAACGATGTCACCGTAAGTGTTTTGCGTGTTGAATTTATTGGTTTCGTAAAGCATGACAATTTTCTGTTCTGTTTCTGACCATGCAAGTGCGGAATAGGCCGCAAAGATATCCGAGGTCAGGTTTTTTACCGTTGTCCAGCTTTTTCCCTGATCATTGCTGACCATAATGGAGAAGTTGATTCGCTTTTGTGAATCCTGCGGTCCGGTATAGAAAAGCCAGTTTTCGCCCTCTTTCGTCTCAACAGCAAGAAGCCCGGCGTTACACCCTAATGTCGGTTCAAGAAGTCCTCTTGCCTCACCGAAATTTTCGAAGGTTTCCCCGCCATTTTGACTGTAGGCAATACGGCGTTTACCATCGTTAAAATACGCTCGTGAATTGTAATAAATCTGTCCGTCCGGGAGTTCCGCCAGTGTTCCTTCCCCTGTTCCCTGTTGAACACTGGTCGACGTTTTCCAGGTCTTTCCATGGTCATCGCTGTACAGGGCGCAATTCCAGTTTTCTTCCCGCAGAAATTTACAGAAATTTTCAAAAGGCCCGCGTTGGAGCTCCGGTGTTTCCGGATGAAGGGAGAACCTTGCCGGAAGAAGGAGGCGACCGGCATGACTGCCATGTTTTAATGTGATTCCCGGAGCGGAACCGTGTGTGCCGGGAATTTTACCTGATTGAAGGTGAGGGGAAATCACCATTTTTTCGCTATGAAAACTTTGACCGTCATCCTCGCTTAAAAAAACGCTGGAGCCGCCGAAGATAAAAATTTGCTGAGTGTTTTTGTCATAGACACAGCTTCCGATTGTACAGGGGGTTTTTTCATCTCCGCCGATCGTTTTCACCGGTTCCCAGTCCTTGCCGGATTCACGACGACGTATGACAAGTGTTGTATGCGAAAAATCGTCCGCTGAATCCCAACGGGCGTTACAGGCCGCAATGACCGTTCCTTCGTTTGTTACCAGAATAGTCGGAATTCGATGATAATGATTGCCGTTTTGCCGGAATAAAGGTTCTTCCGTAAAATAAGGAGTTTCGTTTAACTCCCCGGCTGTAAGAAAAGGATGAGGGATACAGAGAATTATCCCCAGAAAAAAGAAGACAACCCGGTAAATTTTTTGACAATTCATGATAGTTTTCCTGTTTTTCAACATGAAGAATGGAACAGAACCTTGATTTTAAGATAAAGGAAAGGGAAATTGGTAAATACAAAATTTTTGGCGAGTTAGAACAGGAGTGTCCCTGAAAAATGCGGGACAGTTACGTTAATTATGATGATATGGCAGGCGTCCCTGAAATTTTATTTGGAAAACAGGGATGCTGAATAACGTGATCCCATGTATTGTGGCGGTTCATCAAAAATGGATTATTTCCTGTGGCCCGGTGAAGGAGGAAAATGTCGCGGTACCGTCTTTTAAATAAAAGATTTCCGTGTTACCATCACCGGGAGTGTAAAGTCTTTTAAGTTCAGGATAGGCTTTGAGCATTTGAATTTGCGCCTCAATCCGGGGTTCCTCAATGGCGAGAGCCTGAATACGAACCCAGGTACCGTCGGCGAATGCGCATATTTCAATTTTAGGGTTTTTATGAATCTGTTTTGAAACTGATTTGGATTTCCCGGTCTGAAAACAGAGCCGTCCGTCGAAAATATCAATCGTGCCAAATGGCCGGACACGTGCCTGGTCATCCTCAACGGTTGCGAGATAATATGTTTTACATTTTTTCAAAAAATCATAAACTTTTTGCATTTTTTCCGCTTTCCTGGTTTCTAAATTAAAAACAACTCTTTTTCCGGTTTTTATTATAAAATTAAAGAGACCACATAAAATATAAAGAGTCCGCAATGTCGGATATTTATAAAAACAACGTTTGAATTTCCGTTAAATCTGTTTTCGGTCTTTAGATTTTGACGGTTGTAAAAATAAGTGAACAACCGTCAAAATCCCGAAGAATCAGGTTATTATCTAATACCTGATATAACGTCTGAAATGAACCGGGTCCCGATTGGGTTTCCGGATATCCATCCTGAACAGGGGGAATCGGGAAAGTGATTCCGATCTTTTTTGGAATTTTGGCATGACCTCCGGGGATTCCGGTTTGTAATCATTGATGAGTAAAAGATTATTCTTTGTTACTCTTGATCCACTTGGCGGCCTCGGATTGCCAGCGATCCCAGGATGGGCCTTTATAGCCGTTTAAACCATGATTGCCGTTGGGGAGTTCCAGCAGAACATAAGGACGTCCAAATTCCTTCATTTTCTGAGCAAAAATACGGCTGTTTTCGATCGGGACAACAGAATCATCGACCGCATGGGCAAGGAAGGTCGGCGGCGTTTCGGAATCGACATGTTTTTCATTGGAATAGTAGTCAAGCTGTTCCTGAGGCGCGTTTTCGCCCAGAAGGTTCAGGCTGGTTCCCGAGTGTCCCAGTTTATTCATAAGAATAACGGGGTAAATCAAAATAGCAAAATCGGGTCGGGAACTGACTTTTTCAACCGGATCCGTCGCGTTTTCCTGACCGTTATCGAAATGAGTGGCAGCCGTTGAAGCGAGATGACCACCCGCGGAAAAACCGATAATACCAATCTGATTCGGATCAACGCCGTATTCCGCAGCATGGCAACGAACCCAGCGAATAGCCCGGGCGGCATCGGAAAGCGGAACTGTTGAACGTCCTTTCGGAAGTCGGTATTCGAGAACAAAACCGGCAATTCCGTTTTTATTCAGCCAATCCGCGATTCCAAAGCCTTCCGGCTCAATACAGAGTCCTCCGTAACCGCCGCCGGGACAGATAACAACAGCGGGAATTTTCGCGTCCGGAGAACTGTTTTCCGGAAGGCGGATGTAAAGCGGAACCGGAACCTTTTCCGTGTTGCCCTCGGCGTCAACAGGGGCGCCATCCGGCCAGAGATCGACGGAATCGGGAGGGGAGGCTGTTGCTGACTTATTGATTGAACAGGCCGTCAGGATTCCGAGAGTCAAACATACAAAAATGAACAATACACAAAATCGCGTCTTTTGTTTAATTTTCATCATAATTCCTTTATTTTATCCGGTATCGAAAGAAAGCGGGGACAGAGGCGTTCAAATTGATTCCATCCCCGGGAGTATGGTTCCCGTCAGAAATGTTTTTTTGATTGAAACTATTCCCTTATTTATGTTATTATACCAACCCAAAAGGAAAATACTACAAATTTCCGGTAATTATTGTCGGATTCCACAAAAACAGAGTGACAGCTTTCTGAAAGACATTCTTTGTTTTTTGAAGTCCGCGTCCCATAAAATTTTCCGGGAATTTTTGAAACAATCCGCAGGAAGGGGGAATATTCAGGCAAAGGCCTGTGACAGCCAAAGGATAAGGAAAAAATCGATCGGCTTTTATTAAATGAGCGGAAACCGGTTGTATAAAGTCAGTTTTTTTAATGATTGGTTGAATTTCCGTTTTTTGACTGTATAATCACCGGTTAATAACGGCGTTTTTTGTATACGGTTTTTAGCAAATTACGGATACCGTTGCAGTAACAGCAGTCATTTGAAACGGGTAATGACTATTCTGTAAAAATACTGAAAAGAGACATGATAAAGACGATATTTTTTGATTTCACTGTTTGCCTGTAGGGAATTGTATGAGAACAAATAATGAATTTTACCGGTCGGGGTGGTATCATTTAAATGGTCTGTTGAGATTACTGGGAATTTTGTGCCTGATTTATTCAAGTTTCGTAACGGCTCAGGAATCCGATCCGTGGGGGTTGGTTCCCGGTTCGCCGGCAGTCGTTAATTCTGTAACCGTTGCACCTCAACAGAAAATTTTATCACTTCGGGGGGAATGGGACTTTGCGACCGACAACCAGTTACTTGGCCGGCATCGAATGGGCAAGGGGCCGGGATGGAACGAACCAGACTGGAGCAACGTCCGGAAAATCAATCTGCCGGGTTGCTGGGAAGCGCAAGGAGTTGGTGAACCCGGCTTGAGTCAGACCTGGGACTGCCTGTTTGACCGTTGTGAACGACCACTGGATCATATATATATGGGAACGGCTCGTTATCGGAAGGAAGTACAAATTCCCGACGACTGGAAAGGACAGGAAATCTGGCTCAAGGTTGGGGGTGTTCGCTCTGAAGCCTGGTTCTGGGTTAATAAACAACGGGTGGCGCATGTCAATAATTACTGCGGTACTTATAAATTTAATATTTCCGATTATGTCCAACCGGGCGAAATGGCGGAGATTGTCGCGACGGTCCGGAATGACTCTCCGAGCCGTAAAGGGGAGATGAGCTGTTTTCATAAATTCGGTGGATTTTATCGTGATATTGAATTGGAAGCGACGCCGTCCCTTTGGATCGATGATGTCTGGGTAGCGTCCGATTTTGAGAACCGGGCCGCAGATGTTCATGTAACACTTGCGCAGAAAGCGGACACCGTTCCGCCGTCTTTGAAAAATCCCATGGTTCGAGTCTGGATTAAAACGCCGGACGGTCAAACAGTTGCGTCAGAGCAACATAACGTCTCGTGTTCTTCAGCAGAAGAGGAATTTATCTGGAAAATTCCGATTCCTGACTGTCGGTTGTGGTCACCGGAAAATCCGAATCTGTATCTCGCGGAAATTCAGCTTGTAGACGCTGACGGGCAGGCGGCTCATGGCTGGACGGAGCGTTTTGGTATCCGTAAGCTGGAGGTGATTGGCAATCGTTTCTATCTTAATGGCAAGCCGTATTTTTTCCGCGGTTATGGCGATGACTCTGTTTATCCGGAAACGATCGTTTCGCCTCCGGATAAAGCGTATCATCTGAAAAACATGAAGGTTTTAAAGGAAGCGGGATTCAATTACGTCCGGCTTCATACTCATTGTGAAATTCCGGAATTTTTTGAGGCGGCGGACGAGGCGGGAATTCTGGTACAACCGGAACTTCCTTATTATCATGACATTACGGTGGAAGCTTTTCCGTTTGATCCGTTGCGCGATGTTCAGGAATTATATCGGCATTATCGCCGGTATGTTTCTTTCGCGACGTATTCAATGGGAAACGAAGGGCATTTGGGGACGCCGCTCGATCAGGAAATTTATCAATGGATAAAACAGAATGACCCGGCAAGATTGGTTCTTCATCAGGACGGGGGCTGTAATTATCCGAAAAACGCGGACTTTGACTCACCCAACGGATACTGGAATGGCCCGACGTCCATTTTCCCCTGGTCGCCGGGGGCTTTCGATTTTATTGACACCCCTTTTGTGGCTCACGAATATCTGAATCTGTCTGTCAAGATGGATCCACGATTGGAGAACCGTTTTACCGGGGCCATTTTGCCACCGCGGACGATGGCGGATTATGAGAAATCACTGGAACGGGTCGGATTAACCCGAATGTTTGGCGATGCCTGCCTGAACGCGGCGCATGGTCTTCAGGGAATATATCAGAAACAGGGATTGGAACAGGCCCGCCTGGATCCCGCCTGTGACGGTTATTCTTACTGGACCGCATTGGACGTGATGATTCCGCAAGGGCCAACGTACACGGCGCAAGGGTTTTTAAATGCGTTTTATGAACCGAAACCTGGTGGTCTGACGCCTTCGGAATTCTCGGAATTCAATGCTCCGACCGTACTTCTTGCGCTTATGGATCCGACGCAGAAAATCCTGGTTGCGGGTCAGAAAATGACCGTCGATTTTCGCGTTTCACATTTCAGTTTCGAGGATTTGCCGGAAGGAAAACTGGTCTGGACCATTCAGGCCGGAAACGAGATTCTGACTGAAGGGGCGTTCCCAATCGGGCCTCTTCAAACCGGTGATGTCCGTTCCCTGAACGTGATAACGATAACCGTGCCGCAGGTTGATAAACCGACGCAGGCGAAATTGACCGCAAATATTGACGGAACCGGTTTTTCCAATCACTGGAATATCTGGATTTTCCCGCCGCGAACCAAAATGGATTTGACCGGTTACGCTGTTTCGCCCGGACTTTACGATACCATAAAGCTGTATTACGATAATGTTGTTCTTTATGAACCGTCACGAACCGCGCTTTCCGATGCCGTTATTCTTGATTATCAGGAAACGGAGCTTTTAACCAGCGCGATTCAGGAAGGACGTTCCGTTCTGGCGATCAATCCGACGAACGGTCAACCTAATGTACAACTGGGCTGGTGGAACCTTGGTTCTCAACTCGGAACAACCTTTCGTTACGTTTTCGATGAAAAAACGAATGAGAACGAGGCGGTTTTTGATTCCGGTTTATTGAAAAAACACCCTGTGTTTGGTGATTTTCCGATGAATCAATCTGTTGATGAGCTCTGGTTCGAGTTGATTAAAGGGGGAATGTACGATTTACGGGAAAAATTCCCTCTGGGAGAAATAGAACCGCTTGCCGTCGGCGAGGGACTTGATACTTATTACATGTATCTGGGGCAAACAGAGGTTGGCAAGGCACATCTGCTGGTTTCCTTTGGTATCGAGTTGCTTCAGGATCGCCCCGAATCGCTGGCTCTACTGGATAATCTGATCCGTTATATTACTACAGACGAGTTTCACGGGGGGAATCCTCATTGATGTTTACGGATCGAACGATAAAGCATGAAGCGGTTTTTCCGATTTAAAAAAATACAGGAAAATCGTTTCAGGCTCAGATGATTAACAGGAAACCGTTCATTTTTACAAAAGGAACGCTGGTTCCGGTTTCTGGTCATAAGATTTATTTTTTAAAAGCTGATGAAACAGCGTGAGTCAATCGTTTCGGTTTCCCGTGATTACGACATTTCCCAGCGAATCAGTCTCAGCAGTTTCCGCAGGCCGCCTCTGTGGAGAACACTTGCCGGCTCAAAACCGCAATGGGTCAGGCAGTTTTGACAACGAACATCATGTTCCGGTCCGATATGTTCCCAATCCGTTTTCTTCAGAAGTTCCTGATAGGTTGCGTAATGGTGGTCAGCGATTAAATAACAGGGACTTCGCCATCCCCGGATATTTCGTGTTGGGTTTGCCCAGGCGGCACATGTCAGAGAGAGTTCACCGCATAAAAAATCGAGAAAATCGGGGGTCGCGGTCAGCGGGTATTTTTGCATTTGAGAGCGAATTTCACGGAATATTTTGTTGATCTCTTCTCGATTCAAAAAAAGTTCCGGTTCCGATTGAGTTGAATTTAAAGAATCTTTTATCGGTATTGTGTCAACTGACGAATAGTGAAATGCGGGGGAAATCATAAGACCATCCACATGACAGCTTAAAAGGGTGTCGGCCAGCGACAGAAGGGAATCAATATTCGTTCCATGATAAAGCGTCGTGTTGGTATAGACCGGAAAGCCTGCTTCTTTGGCCCGTTTAATACCGTTGATCGCCTTCTGAAAAACTCCGGATCGCTCGACAATCCGGTCATGAATTTCCTCCGGACCGTCCAGATGGACGTTTAAAAAAAGCCGTTGCTTTAAATATTTATTCCGGATTTTTTGAAGTGTGTCAACGTATTCTTCAAGAATAACGCCGTTGGTACAGAGATAAATGTGTTTTTTCTGTTTTAAAATGGCATCGACTAATTGAGGAAGCTCACGATAAAGAAGCGGTTCACCTCCGCAGATACTGACGATTGGGGCGTTGCATTCCCGGACGGAATCAAGACATTCGGCAAGTGTCATTTGTTTATTCATGCTGTCCACATATTCACGGATACGTCCGCAACCACTGCAACGTAAATTACAGGCGTGTAACGGTTCCAGCATCAAAACAAGTGGGAAACGTTTTTGTCCCGATATTGTTTTCAGGAAAATATATCGTGACATTGCCATCGTTAACGAAAAGGGAAAACGCATACCTGTATCCTGTAATTTGTAAGTGGTGATAATTTTGAAGGTTATTCAATAAACGTTTTATTTAAAGGGGGTATGTCTTCCGGTGAATGGGAATAACAGTATTTTCGGGATTGGTTTTTAAGTTTCTGTAAATCGTTTTGCGCGTTTTCATATTGCTGTTCAGTTATTTTATCGCGAATATTTTTCAGAGATGCTAACTGGAAATCAAACAGTGGAACACCTTCTTTTGGTGCTGGTAAAACGGGAATCAGCTTCTGAATGATGGATGTTTTCAAATTCTGAATCCCCTGATTTTGTGAAGCGCTTGTCCGGATAAAATTTTCAGGCAACGATAATTCCAGACGGTTTTTATTGTTTGCTGTCTTCCAGTAGGGTTCCCATTCCGTTTCCGGACGGTCGCATTTATTAAGAACATAAAGAACAGTTTTATCTGACGGAATCTGATGAATGATTTCATGAACGCTCCCGGCGGTATTGGTGACGTCAAAGACGGCAATAATGAGATCTGCGCGACGGAGCATATGCAGCGTGCCGGTAATACCCTGTTGCTCGACTTTCTGTGTCGTCTTATGAATTCCGGCGGTATCATTGACAGTGATTCCCCAACCGTCAAGTATTGTTGACACGCTGACGACATCCCGTGTTGTACCGGACTGCGGATCAACAATAACGCGGTCAAAGCCCAGTATCCTGTTGGTCAAACTGCTTTTCCCCACATTCGGAGGACCGACAAGCACTGTTGAGAACGGCTCAAACAGAAAGGGGGACAACATTCCTGTTTTCAGAAGGCGATCAATTTGCCGGATAACAGCGTCATGTTGATCGGAAAAGAACGATATTAATTCCGGTTGATCAGGGTGGGGCGTTTGCAGGGAACGGCACCGGGCAATATCATTTTGCAGTTTGTCAATCGCCTGAATCAACGCTCCGTCAAACTGATCAAGCAGTATACGGGTACATAACTCTGTCTGCGCGGATGCCAATAATGAACAGAAAAACAAGGAATCAGGGTGGAAATTTTCTGACAGATCGGTTTTGCGGACTGTACCTGATGAACATCCCGTCGGGACAATCAGATCAGGAAAACACGTTGCCGGATCAGGGGGAGGGACGAGGCTCACATGGGACGCAACGATCCCGTCGGGGGGTGGAGACGTTAATTTTCGATAAATCGCGCAGCAAACGCGGTCGCCGCCATGAGCATGAATTTCAAGCCGGGTCGCGCTGATAATCCGGACAACGACTTTTTCATGTTCTGTTTCTGAAAGAATAAAATGACCAAAAACGGGATGGCCCGTATACTGAAGGATTCTGTCGGGCTCTAAAATTTTGCCGTTGACAAAGCGGAAATTTTTACAAAAACGCCGGACAGTTTCCGAACCGGAGCATAAAAGCGTTCCAACGGCACCGCGACCGTATGGTGTCAGTTGTGTGACGGTATTTTCCGTGTCACACCATACCGTGTCAACGGGACATTGATCCGGATCGGGCAGGGAAGATAAATCAGAAATTTTCATGCCGGTGTATTACCCTCCGTTCCGGACTCTTTTTCCGGCTCTTCGGGAAGATTGTGTTGAAGCGGTTTTAAATTACGGACCGGTTTATGGGATTCACTCGATTGAATAGAGTCTGTTGGTGTTCCGTCAACACTGCGGCGGAGAATGAAATAAATTGAGTTCGTGTAGACAAAAAAGGCGTTTAATACATAACCAAAGGGGAGCAGAAGTAAATAACCAAGCCAGAAATCCGTTGACAAAAAGGACAAAGCCAGATTGAAATGGTGTATTTCGGAAAACGTCGGGACCGAATGATAACTCCGGGTCAGGTAGATAACAGCGGTCAAATTGGTTAATACAGTCATTATGATCTTTCCGGCCAGAAGAAGAACTGCGGCAAGAACAAGATAGCATGCAAACTGAAGGAAACGTTGGGTTACGTAGGAAAATCCGCGGGAAATCGCGTCGAAACAATCACTTTTATCCGTTGCGACCGCGGCGTTCATAAGCGGAAGCGCAAGCAGATAGAAAAACGCAAAAACAAAGGTGATTATAATAAAGGGAATTGTCAGGAAGCTGATGATCATTGAAAAGAAGTTTTCTGCCGATATAACTCGAAGCAGCGCAAGCCCAAATGCCGAGAGGGTATAGAGTAATATCAAAACAATGCCGGGAAGCAGAAAAACACCTGTCAGTGATTTCATGTGACTGACCGCGTATTTCAGTGACTGTAAAAAGGACACTCTTGCGGTTGAGGCGATTCCAATCGCAGCCATCCGTGAAATAACAAGTCCCCAACAATACAAAACAATCAAGAGAACGCCTGTTCGTAAAATTCCGTCGGGAGAGCAGAAAGGATAACGGGAAGCGAACGCCGGGAAGGAATTTAGGTCAAACGGACAAACTGACCTGAGAGAAACGGACGCGACACCATTAAAAAAAACGACCGGTCTCAAAAGCAACGTTGAAAGCACCTGCAAAAGTAACGTCGAGACGATAAGCGGCACCACCTTAAAGGTCGAAGAAAACATTCTGAACAGAATCGCTGCGGGAAACAGTTCCTGCCAGTCAATCCGGCGAATGGTATTTTCATCAATATCGGTAATCCCTTTCATTGTCGACCTCTTTTCCGTATTAACGGCCCCTGTCTTTCCATCTGGTTTCCTGAACGTTGTTTCATTACCGTCCATCAATTCGTTTTCAGGATAAAAGCTGCCGGACAGGAATTGACAGGTAAAATACGGAAATGAATTCAACCTTTGTAAATTTTATACAGGAAAACCGTCAGTAAATCAAGTATGAAATCTGTTTTTGTCCGGATTACCGGTTGACTGATTTTCCCCGAAAAGCAATTCTTTTTCAAGCTCGTCTTCATTGATTGTTTCAATGGAATATTCCTCGTTGAGCCATCGTTTCGCGTCAATCATTTTACATCGCTGGGAACAGAAAGGAAGCGATGATTCGTCAGTTTCCGGGGAAAAAATCTTGTTACAAATGGGACATTTCATGATCATTCTCTGAAAGGGATTTTCTCTGTTTTATGCCGATGCTTTTTTGTTTCCCATTTTTTTAGAGGAAGCTCCTGTCGAATAATTTTTCTCCGGATCCGCATGAGGAGTTGATTTATAGTCTGTACAATAAAATCCGGTTCCTTTAAAAATAATTCCGCCGCCGCCGCTGATAAGCCGAACCAATTCATCCTTGCCACATTTTGGGCATTTGGTTAAAGAGCTTGCATTGATTGATTGAAACGTTTCAAATTGATGATTACAATTTGTACACTTGTATTCGTAAGTCGGCATGGCAACAAATTCCGGTTAAAACGTCGTATTGGTTAAAGTATTTTGGAGGATGCTATCGGATTGTCGGTCGTATTCAGGGGCTTCGCGATGTTTAAATTCCCGCTCTTATCGGGAAAATTCCTCAATAAGGGGAAACCGTAATTTCCAGAAAAGCATCTTTGTTCGTCCGATGGAATTACGGAATTAAAACAGGAGCAGGAATGATGTAAATGATTTTTATTCCTCATTTTCGGAATCAGCTTTTTCCCGATTGGCGTCGGGAACAGGGGCCGCGAGAACGACCTGAGAGGGACGAACAACGCGGTCATACAGTTTGAAGCCTGTTTGCGACTCAAAAATAACCGTATTAACCGGATATTCTTCAGTAGGGATTGAAGCGATGGATTCATGGAAATTCGGATCAAAAGGCTGGTGGAGCGCCTCTATTTTTTCGACATGATTCTTTTGTAAAATGTCGACGAATTCCTTGTGCATCATTTTAACGCCATCAATAAGCGCCGCGGAATCGGAATCTTTTTCCGCCGCTTCAATAGCACGTCCCATATTATCCCAAACAGGCAGAAGAGCACGAACAATATCCATAGACGCATATTTCCGGTCCTCGGCCATAATACGGTTCATCCGGTTTCGATAGTTTTCCAGTTCGGCAAGCGCCCGTAAACCGCGATCCCTGGCTTCCGCAAGTTCCAGATGCAGAGTTTCCAGTTCCTGCGAGGAACTGGAATGTTTTTTTTCTTTACTCATTGCTTCATGGGTGGATTTTGCCGTTTCATCAATCGCTTTTTCCGCTTCAGCGGTTTTCTGATTCTTTTCTTTGCCGGAGGCATGAATTTTTTCAGATGAATTTTTGTTCGTATATCTGGTCATGCTGTTTTTTTCTCCTTGGACTTTTTCGCAGTCTGGAATGAACGTCTCTTTTTCTTTTCTGAAGAACAGAGTACAGAATTGTCTTTTTTATCTTTGGGCTGGTCAGGCAATGATGCAGCCGGGATTGTCTGATCGATGTGGCTGTTACGAACAGGTGAAATCATTTTTACCCTTTCTGAAGATTCATGAAAACATGTGAGTCGGGATCTTCTGAGGTTTTTAACCTTAGAATTTTTCAGAAATGAAAAATGATTTCGGTATATTATACAGCACAGAACGAAACTGTGGCTGTTGCGTATTTAATTTTAATCAGGTTCTTTTTATTTGTTTTCTTTTCCCGTTTTGTCAGTTGAAAAAAACTCGGTGACAAAATTTTTTAATTTTCCATAAAAGGTTTGTCGTTGAGGCAGTACCTGTCCTCCTTCAACTTCAGCAAGTTTTTTCAGGATTTCCCGATGTTCCGGCGATAATTTGGTTGGAACTTCGATAAAGACCTGAATCAACAGGTCACCCGCCATGTTCCTTCGCGGAGTCGGCATTCCCCGGTTGCGAAGACGGATAACGTCACCATTCTGAGTTCCCGCCGGTATCTTGATTTTTTCAGGCCCGTCAAGTGTTGGGACCTCGATTTCCGAGCCCAGAGCTGCCTGAGGGTATCCGATTGGAACCTGGCAAATGAGATCCTGACCGTCCCGGTGAAACAGCGGGTGTGGCTTAATCTGGATAAAAACATAACAATCCCCGGAAGGACCACCGTTGGGACTGCGTTCTCCTTCACCCTGCATCCGGAGCCGGGTTCCGCTGTCAACACCGCCCGGAATACGGATTTCCCGAACAACCTCTTGAGACACAAGTCCGGAACCGTGGCAGTCAGGACATGGATTCGTGATGACGACACCGCGACCACCGCATTTGGGGCATGTGGTCTGCATAGTAAAAAAACCTGATGACTGCTGGATTCGCCCCCGCCCACCGCAATAACGGCAGGTTTCCGGTTTGGTTCCCTGTTTAGCCCCTGTCCCCTGGCAGGTTGGACAAATCTCGTGGCGGCGAAAACGGACTTCCCGGGTGACTCCGCGCGCCGCTTCATGTAAGTCCAGAGTAATGGAGCAACGAACATCGGCTCCTGCGCGAGCCTGGGCGCGACCGCCGCCACCGCCAAATATGGAACCGAAAATGGAATCGCCAAAAATATCGCCAAAGGCGCCGAAAATATCATTGATATTCTGAAAACCGGCTCCCCCTCCATTTTGCTCAAGACCGGCGTGACCATATTGATCATAAATGGCACGTTTGTTTTTGTCGTGGAGGACGTCAAAAGCTTCAGCGCAGAGCTTGAATTTTTCGACCGCTTCCTCGTTTCCCGGATTGCGATCCGGATGGTATTTCAACGCCGCTTTACGATAAGCTGATGAGATTTCCTCGTCGGTTGCGGTTCGTTCAATCTCAAGAATTTCGTAATAGTCCTGTTTAGCCATATAGGGTCCTGGTCTCACAAAGCAATTTTCAATAGGATTAAAACATTGACGTTCGAATGAACGGAGTTTATTTTATTACAGATTTTATGTGGTTATGGATTTCATTGTCGGTCTGCGATCACTGTAATGGGCGTCAACAGTAAGTTGATCCCGGTCCCAGACGATAATCACTGAATGAGCATGGTCAAATTACCCGATTGTAAAAGTGATAAAATCCTTGATTGTCAGGCGGTTGTGTGTACTTTCCCGACGGAACCTTTTATGAATGGATCTTATGATGTTTTTATTCAACTTGAATTATTCGCAGATGTTTCTGAATGAACCGCAAATATTATTTTGTGACCGTCCTCCATACTAGATGAAGAACGGTCACGCAGAAAGGAATTTCATCATAAAGAACCTGTATGTAAGAACAGGAAAACAGATCATTTTAATTCGTTTTTATTTATGTAAGAAAACGAATTACCATTGATTTCAGCAAATTGCGGTTTTTTGAAATCCGCGGGGCACAATGAGCCGGACGGTAACAGGACTTTCCATATCCGTTTAATCCGTTTAAAATCGAATGGGAAAACGATCTGTTTTTAAAACCGAATAATCATCCGATTATTTTTTATCTTTCGGAGCGTCGGTTACAAGAGTTTCCGTTGTCAACATGAGTCCGGCAATACTGGCCGCATTACTGAGTTCAGCACGAACCACCTGGAGTGGGTCAATAATGCCCGCTTCGAACATGTCGACATAAACTCCCTTGGCGGCATCATAGCCGGTATTTTGAGGCTTTTGTAAAACTTCATCGACAATCACGGAGCCGTCAAGACCACAGTTGTTCGCAATTTGCGCCAACGGAGCGGCGAGAACATGGGAAATAATATCGACACCGATTTTTTCGTCGCCTCGCACGGAAGAGCGAACGGAATCCAGCGCTTTACGACAACGCAACAGAGCGACGCCACCGCCCGGCAGAACACCTTCCTGAGCCGCAGCACGGGTTGCGTGGAGCGCATCGTCAATACGATCTTTCTTCTGTTTCATTTCGGCTTCTGTGTGAGCGCCAACCTGAATAACCGCGACCCCGCTTCCGAGTTTGGCAAGTCGTTCCTGATACTTTTCCTTATCGTACTGGCTTTCGCTTTCCTCGATCATTTTACGCAGTAAATCGGTACGGGCCTTAATGTCCGCCTTTTTACCTTTACCGCCGATAATAGTCGTTGAATCTTTGTCCACGGTAATCTGTTTTGCCTGACCAAGCTGGTTCAGTTCAACACTGTCAAGTTTGATTCCAAGATCTTCACTGATGACCTGACCGCCGGTCAGAATAGCAATATCCTGCAACATTGCCTTACGTCGATCACCAAAGCCTGGAGCCTTGACAGCACATACGTTCAAAACACCCCGCAGTTTATTGACGACGAGCATGGTAAGAATTTCAGCGTCGACATCTTCGGCAATAATGAACAACGGCTTGCCTTTTTGTGCAACTTTTTCCAAAACCGGTATCAGTTCACGGATATTGCTGATTTTCTTTTCAAACAGAAGAATATAAGCATCTTCCAGAGAAGCGTTCATGGTCGACATATCGGTTATGAAGTAAGGAGAGAGGTATCCCTTGTCGAACTGCATCCCCTCGACGATTTCATAAGTCGTTTCCGCTGTTTTTCCTTCTTCAACAGTGATAACACCGTCATGGCCGACAGTTTCCATCGCTTCCGCGATCAGATTGCCGATTTCACGGTCATTATTGGCACTGATAGCGCCGACATTGGCGATTTCCTGTTTTGTTGTGACCGGTTTGGTCATGGAGATCAGCTCAGCAATAACCGCATTGACTGCTTTGTCAATACCACGGCGAATAGCGGTTGGATTACTTCCCGCCGCAATATTTTTCAACCCTTCTTTATAAATATCACGGGCAAGAATAGTCGCTGTTGTTGTTCCGTCGCCGGCGAGATCATTGGTTTTGGAGGCGACTTCATTGACCAGTTTGGCTCCCATGTTTTCAAAAGGGTCTTCCAGTTCAATTTCCTTACTGACGGTAACGCCATCTTTCGTGACCTTGGGACCGCCATAGGCTTTATTCAGTATCACATTGCGACCGGTTGGTCCCATGGTGACTGCAACTACATTGGCCAGTTTATTAACACCATCAAGAATCTTGCGTCGGGCCGCGTCATCAAACAATAATTGTTTTGCCACTTCCAGGCTCCTTTTTCTATTTTTGCAGTTGAATTGTTATTTAATTTGAAAGCCGCAGATCATGCTTTGACGACTTTGGCAAGGACGTCGCTTTCCCGGAGAATTTTAATTTCACGACCGTCAACTTCGACGTCGGAACCGGAATATTTTCCGTAAATAACTTCATCGCCAACCGCGATACTCAATTCAGCCCGTTGACCATTGTCCAAAAGCCGACCGTTTCCAACCGCAATAACAACGCCGCGTTGCGGTTTTTCTTTCGCACTGTCAGGAAGAACGATGCCACCGGCGGTCATCTGTTCGGCTTCCATCGGTTCAACAACAATACGGTCATCAAGAGGACGAAGATTCAGGTCTTTTTTGCAAGCGCTCATGTTAGTTCCTTTCGTATATCGAAATTTTATTTTTATTTTTACCTGGTTGATTTCTGTTTGTGAAACAGGGTGTCAAAATATAATAAAGTATTTTACAATACTGAAATTTCATGAAAAATGATAAACGTTCCACAGAAGGCAAGGGCTTTATCACTGAATATCCTTCAAACGTTCCCTTGAGGGAAACGTCCCGGATACCGTGTTTTGAAATCATCCGGCACGACCGGTAAAATAACCGATCTGTTCACGATATTTTGAAGGTCATGCCGGAAGTATACGGGAATCAGAATCCGCCCATTCCACCCATTCCGCCCATTCCTGGCATACCGCCACCCATTCCGCCGCCCATGGCGTTTGGATCCGGCGTGGCCGGTTCTTCTTTCGGAATATCTGTGATCAGGCAGGATGTGGTTAAAAGCAACGCGGCAACACTGGCGGCATTCTGAAGTGAGGTCCGGACAACTTTGACCGGGTCAATAATACCCGCTTTCACAAGATCGCCATAGGAATCTTTATCTGCGTCATAACCGTCATTGACGCCTTCCATCTGACGGACGCGGTTTACAACCACCGCACCATCAATACCGGCGTTTTGAGCGATTTCACGAATTGGGGCCTCAAGGGCTCGTTTAACAATCTGAATACCGTAAACTTCATCCCCGGTCGCTTTAACGTTGTCGAGAACCTCAGCGCTCTTCAACAGGGCAACACCGCCACCCGGAACGATTCCTTCTTCCAAAGCGGCCTGGGTAGCGGCCTGAGCGTCCTCATACAGATATTTGCGCTCTTTGAGTTCGGTTTCTGTTGCGGCTCCAATGTGAATCTGAGCAACGCCGCCCGCCATTTTGGCAAGTCGTTCCTGTAACTTTTCCTTGTCGTAACTGCTGGTCGTTGTCTCAATTTCACGACGAATCTGGGCAACCCGGTTTTCAATATCCTCTTTGCTGCCGGCACCTCCGACGATGGTTGTTTTTTCACTGGTGACTTCAATTTTACGGGCACGGCCCAGATCGGACATTTTAACCGCCTCAAGCTGAACACCAAGGTCTTTGTAAATAGCCTTGGCTCCCGTCAGAATAGCGATATCCCCCAACATGGCCTTTCGTCGTTCACCGTAACCGGGCGCCTTGACGGCGCAAACACGGAGAATCCCTCGCAGTTTATTGACAACAAGGGTCGCCAGCGCTTCCCCTTCGATATCCTCGGCAACGATAAAGAGCGGTTTATTCTGCTTGCTGATTTCCTCCAGAAGCGGGACCAGAGATTTGGCTGTTGAGATTTTATCTTCGTAAATCAAGACAAGAGCGTCGTCGAAATCGACAGTTTGATTATCTGCGTCGGTCACAAAATGGGGAGACAGAAAACCGCGATCAAACTGCATTCCTTCAACGACATCGACATAGGTATCAAACTGCTTGCTCTCTTCCAGTGTAATGACTCCGTTTTTACCAACCTTGATAAAGGCTTCGGCAAGAATCTGCCCGATTGTGGAATCGTTGTTGGCGGCAATGGTCGCAACCTGGGCGATCTCTTTTTTGCTTTTATCGTTTACCGGAGTCGCCTTTTTGGCAACCGCGTCACTGACGAGAGCCGCCGCTTTCTGAATGCCTCTGGAAAGGGACATCGGATCGGCTCCGGCCGCAACCATTTTTAAACCTTCAAGATAAATGGCTTCGGCCAATACAGTCGCTGTCGTTGTTCCATCGCCGGCAGTCTTGTTGGTTTTCGAGGCAGCTTCCTTAATCAACTGGGCTCCAAGATTTTCTTCCGGATCTTCCAGGGTAATATCCTCGGCAACCGTAACACCATCTTTTGTGACTTTGGGGGATCCCCAACCTTTATCCAGAACAACGTTCCGACCTCGCGGGCCAAGGGTGCTTTTTACGGCACGAGCCAATTTACCTACGCCTGCTGCTATCGGCATACGAGCGGCATCATCAAACGACATTTTCTTTGACACTGCGGATTTCTCCTTATTATTATTGAGGACTATTCGTAAAGTTTGAATTTGTTTTGTAAGTTTAATTTCCTGAACGGTCAGAAATCGTCGGCACAAAAGATTTTCTTAAAGGCTCTTTCGTTCCCCGCGACAGAATTCCTGTATCCTGTATTTCTATATAAGTCATGCGGGACTTAGCTTCATGCCACAGGAAAAAAGAATATCCCAAATCGGTTTTTTTACCGGCTGGATAAACTTATGTTCAGGTTTGCACAGGGGTTGTCAGTAATTTCTGCAACTGTCTCTTATCTAATGCAATTCCTGTGCCATATTGTTTTAAAAAAGTCATAACTTATTTATTTATAATGGGTTACAACTTTTTTTATTTTCGGGCCGGTTTGTGTGCCATTTAATTTTCTGTTAATTTCCTGCGGATAATGTCATTTTGGCAGTTGTTCCGCCCCGCTTCTGAACAACCGGAATGTCTTAAAATTTCTGACTTTTTCGAAGATGAATTACCGAAGATTTTATGTGTACGGAAAAAGCTCTGCAAGCTCCCGGATACCACCATTTTGATATGATTGCGAACTTCAGAGAATTCAGTAAAACAAGGACCGTTATTTTTACCGATTATCGATAATTGAAAAAAATAATTTTTTTTCTTGACAAAATTACTCTCCGGATATAATCTATAGGTAAATGTCTGAGGGACGAAGTCAGTTTGCAATTGAAGCTGGTTTCAGGGGCACGTCCTTCAGACTTTTTTTATGGGCGGACGGGGAGGGGGTTCGCTATAATAGTTGGAACAGTGATAAAATTCTTTTGTCGGTAATATTCTTGTCCCGAATCATGATTATTTTACTGAACGTTTTTTCTTACTATCAAATGCAGCCGGCCTGTAACATTCTTTAAAACTCCGGTTTCTCAGGCAATGTTTTACCGATGACATACGCCGGACCGATCTGGCGGGAAATTTTTTTATTTTTATAAAGTCAAAATTGACCGCCAGTGGACTCAGCAGCCCATGTTCTGTCTGCTCTGATATTGAATGTTTTAGCGACTCTTTTATCCGTCCGCAAAGAAACAATCGATCAAACCTGACCTTGCAGTCTGTACTGTTTGATCTTGTTGTAAATTGTTTTTTCGCTGATTCCGAGATGTCTTGCCGCGTTGGCCCGATGCCCTTGACATAAGGTCAGGGTCTCAATAATCGCCAGTTTTTCGATTTCCGCCATGGTGTGACACGAAAAAAAGGACAATAATTTTGATTCCGGGCCGGTTGATGGTGACAAGCCGGAATATGAATGATGACAATACCGACATAAGGATAAATCACAATGTGTCGGAATACAGAATGTTTCGTTAAACGGACAGAAAAACGTGTTGGCGGGAGGCTGGTTTGACCCCGGCATGCCGGATCTCACCTGTTCGGTATACCGTTTACCGGCGTCTGTCCCGGAAAGACTGTCAACAGAATGACTTGCAGAAACAAACTCAGACACACAATAGAATTGATTCATTTTGCCCCTTTCAATTCCTTGGTATTGGTAATAATTGCTAAAATTTTAGCGTAAAAATGATAGATGTTCAAAGTGATTTGATTGTAATAAGTCTGTTTTCCCGAGTCAATTTACATGTATTTTTTATTTTATGTTTTTTTTCTTTTCTGGTGATGATTGAAAATATTGTAATGGTTGTAACGATTATATCGCCTTATAATCGTGGCGAGTCCATCACTGTTTTATGCGCGTTCCGGGAATTTTGCGTCTGGCACTTATTCAAAGGACGCCATTCTGAAATCAGTCCGCTTGTTCAAAGGGAAGTATCCGCGGAACCGGGGTAATCAATCTGTCGTTACTGTTTGGGCGAGGTTGTTTCCGCGCAATGGGAATACCGTCTTTATAACGGTCCATACAGTATTTTACCGATCATCATTCCATCTGACGGGAAACACTGGTTTGCCCATTCGCTTTCAAACTGTTTTGATGTTCAGCCGGGTAAAATAAAACACCCTTTTTGAAGCGATTTTTTTGCGGATACAGAATGATGTTTCCGATCAGGTGAACACACTTTATGTTTATCCGGACAGGGGATTTTATGATATTTTAAGTGATTATTCTCCTGAACCGCTTGCAGTCGTCTGATGATTGTGTTTCAATGTATAATATTCGTTTAAAAGACCGTCGCTTACGTCAAATATGTTTCGTTTAAGCACTGTTCCGTTTTATTTTCATTTTTAAGGAGTTATTTAAAATGCAACGTTTCAATCAAAGTCGTCGCCATTTTTTAAAGGTTGGGGCCACTGCAATCGCTGCGTCGCCGATTCTTTCCACATTAACGTCGACATCGTTTTTTGCTGCGGAAACACCGAAAAATCCGATGATCTGGAGTATTCTGCTTCATCTCGGTCAGAACATGTGGGGGGATTCACCCACGTCGTATACTCCCCCGGTCGATAAATTCAGTTGTGACGAAGCTCTCTGGAATGAGGTTACCGAAGTCGCGGCGAAATCGGGACTTAATCAGGTTGTCATTGACCTTGGGGAAGCGATTCAATATAAAACACATCCGGAACTTGCGGTTGACGGGGCCTGGAGTATTGACCGCCTGCGTGAGGACCTGAAACGCTTACGGGACATCGAGCTGGAACCGATTCCAAAATTGAATTTTTCCACCTGTCATGATATTTGGCTTGGCGAATATTCCCACATGGTGTCTACTCCCAAATATTATGAGGTCTGTTCCGAGCTTATTCAGGAGGTCTGCGAGATTTTTGACAAGCCGAGATTTTTCCATCTTGGTTACGATGAAGAAAACGAACCGAATCAGAAGTCCTATGCCTATGTTGTCGTTCGTCAGGGCGAACTCTGGAAACATGATTTTCTCTTCTTTATGGAACAGGTTGAGAAAAATGGCGTTCGTCCCTGGATTTGGGCTGATTACTGCTGGAGTCATCCGGATTTTCTCGAATGGGCCCCAAAATCCGTTCTGATGAGCAACTGGTATTATGGCAAGGCTTTTGGAGCGGATGGCACGGAACTTGACAAATGTGTGAAAGCGTACAAAGATATTGATGCGGCCGGATTTGATCAGGTCCCGACCGGATCGAATTGGAGTAACGATGAAAACTTTGGAATGACCGTGGAATACTGCCGAAAAAATATCGCTCCGGAACGGCTTTTGGGCTTTTTACAGACGCCCTGGCACTTTACTCATCAAAAGGAGCGTGATTATTTATTACGTTCTATTGAACAGGTCAAAGCGGCGATGTATTGAATACGATTTTAAACAGGGCGTCATGTCCTCGCCAGAACATGACGCCTGTGTTTTTTGGATTATCATTAAAAAGCAGGGTATCCATAACGGATCGGACACCGGTGAGGAGCTGGTCTTGGAATGATCATAATAAACGCCGGCATGTACAGACAGTATATTATATTGATACCAGTAAAGACAGTATACTTGTGTCCCTAAAAGGTTTGAAACAGTTAATCATGCCAGTCGGTGGTGAACAGAGAAACCTCATATTAAGTTGCTTCGTTTTTGTAATGTCCATCAAGGCGTCCTGGTATTCCCATATAAAAATCCATATCTGTCCCTTAAACGATACTTTCTGTTTAACAAACTGAAAGTTTAGATCTCAACAAATTGAAGTTTGTCAAACTCTTCGTATAAAACGAGGGCCCTCTACACCGTTGACGCCGGTAGCGACAAAGCCGCACTTTTCAAGGACGCGCAAGGAGGCTCTGTTATCAATTTCAGTTTCTGCTACTACACAGCATACATCCGTTTGCTGTAATGCCCATGACACCACCGCTTCAACCGCTTCTGTCGCGTATCCGTGTCCCTGATACTCATCCAAGATACCATAACCTATTTCAGTGGAACCGGATTGATCAATGCCCTTAAAACAACATTCCCCGATATGTGTTCCGTCTTTCAGTTCAATCATCCAGATTGCATACCACTCCCATTGATCAGGATGTTGCAGACAACCTTCCAGCATTTCTTCATAGGCCGCTTTGAGAAACTCATCTGTTTGCCGTACAATAAAGTTTTCCATCTCTTCCTTCGTGGCCGGATAAATATTAAGCAGCTTTGTTTCTATCATGTTCTCCTCCATAAATCGCCATATATTATTTTATCAAGACATATAAATGTATAAAGAGAACCTGGGATTCCTTGCCTTCATTACCGTCTTTCCAGCCGGAATTAAAGTGGAGTTTACCGGGGGCATATCCATAGATACGTTATTGCCCATGTCTGTGTGAAAATCACCGCCAGAGTCGATGCCTGTGTTTCCGGAAGCCGAATGGATAAAATCGCCGTTATCGTAATCAAAAATGAGATTTCTCATAATGAAGACTTCTTGTTTTCATAGTATTTGATAAAGGTATTACAGGTTTTGTTTAGGGAGTGTTCACAAATATTTATATAGAACGTTTGTGAATCGATATAGAGGGTAGAGGCCCCCTCAAGAACAAGACGATCGGATTTCACACGTTTTCCGGATACAAGGGGAACGTTGGGATAGACAATTGACACACTCCTGTATGTGGCGACAAACGGATACAAATGGTGTGTACTTCCGAAGGAATTCGGAAATGGACCTACCATATACGTTTTAATACGCCGTTGATCAGAAATTCGTTCTATGCTGTGATTTTTGTGCCTTTTCGGCATTTTAAAAATTTTTGGATTTTTATTGACATTTTAAAAATCTCGATATACCATAATAATTCTTGATGATTTTTTGATGACTTTTTGAAATGGAATTTTACCGATTTTTCAGGAGGCTGACAGCCTCGTTCATGTTTGTCCCTTGTGAAGTAATCTTTTGATCTTGCTTATTCATTGTTGGAATCATTGTGAATCTCCCGAAACTGTTATATTAAGGGAAACGAATTTATCAAGCATTTCCGATCTGCCTGCTTATAATGAAAATGGATATTACAGACAGATTCTGTTAAAAAAATGTTTAAGTTCTTGCTTGAATGTATTACGCAAATTATTGTAAAAAAATATACCATTGAAAACGGTCAAAAACTGTCACCGGATGTTATGGTGGCTCTGTTACCAGACCTTTCCAATGACGATATAAATGGGAGATAATCCAATCAGTCGTGTTTCATGAGACGGAAGGAAAGTTTAAGTTTTTTTGAGTAAAATCTTTTTTTAGTTAATTTAAGAGGAGTGTTTTATGAAAAAATTATCTTTTCATCTGGCAGGATGTTTTTACAGAAGCTCGACAGGACACTAAAAAATGAAACTGTCATTTTGTGTTTTTGTGAACGGCGTGTTTTGAAAGTTGTCTGTTTTTTATAAAAATTCAGGAGGATTTCCATGACGTCTGTTTTTATAAATTGTTTTTATATTACAAATTGTCTTAATATGTACGATGTAACAAAACGTGGTTTTATGATCGGTATTGGATTACTTTGTGTCATTTTTGTCGGTTGTTCTTCCCAAAATGAACCTTTACCGGGAGTGGAGCTTTTGTCGGAAAATACATCTGTCATTTTTTTGGATAAAATGACGGAAGCGTTCCTTAATGTCGAAACAGATGAAGAAAAACTACAATTTGTTCGGGATTTATACGTATTATTGCATAAAACCGACTGTCGTGTCGACAGAACGTCTGTATCTTTTAAAAAAAACGATAAGAATTTTTTAGCGCTGATGAGGTCTATCGCGAAACTTGGTAACGAACTTCCGAATGAGAGGGATAAATATCATTATTTCCTTGATTATGCGCACTTGTCCCATTGCCTGTGTAAAAATGGAACCTGTTTAAACCAATTGAGATTGGTTGGACAAATGGATATGGCTTGTGAAAAAATTCAGGAGACACTGAACGCAGTGGAGTCCGTTGATGATTGTAATCAGGGCATTGACGAATTGACCTATTGTTGGAATCATTGTGAGTCTCCCGAAACTGTTATATTAAGGGAAACGAATTTATCAAGCATTTCCGATCTGCCTGCTTATAATGAAAACGGGGTGATATTACAGAAAGATTCCGTTAAAAATATGTTGAAGTTCTTGCTTGAATGTATTACGCAAATTATCGTAAAAAAATACACCCTCGAAAACGGTCAAAAACCGTCACCGGATGTTATGGTGGATCTGTTACCTGACCTTTCCAAAGACGGTATAAAAGGTGAGATAATCCAGTCTGTCGTGTTTCATGAGACGGAAGGAAAGTTTGAGGTTTTTTTTGAGTAAAATCTTCATTTAGTTAAATTGAGAGGAGTGTTTTATGAAAAATTATCTTTTCATCGTTGTTGGGATACTCATGATTGCTTCCGGTATTACTGTTCCGGAGCAGATCTATGGTGCTCGATGTGATCGGCAGCTAACAGACTGTCATTTATGGAATTATGGCGGCTATGAAAGGTGCGCAACCAACAACCTTACCACCCATATGACATACGAACAGGAGCTCGGTGAAACATTTGACTGCACTCTTTATAAACCTGTCGATTTATATGACGAGTGTGGCCATTCTGAAATATGGGTGTTAGGGATATGGTTTCCACTTTCTTATCAATGTGGCGGAAATATCCCTGATCTAGATTGTGGATGAGATATGCGTGACGCCCCTGCGAAATAACAGTTACGCAATAAATAAACCGGGATTTCATAGTGAGACTATTATTTATTTTTGACAAAAAAGGAAAGGGAAAACAGTTCTTTACAGAGCACAGAAAATGATTAAATGGTTGAAAAACGTTCAGGAACCGGGCTCCAAAAACATTTCCCTTTTCAGAACCCTGGTATCATACAACAGGATGCAGAGGTTTAAAACTGATGTTAAAAATCAGATTAAACTCCTTTGAATAAAAAATCTGCGTGAAACATTAACTTTTATTAAGCCGGATAATTTTTCGTGGTATAAAAGGTTGTAAGTTATTATTTATACTGAATAACGTTAATTACCTTTGACACTGAAAGAATATTTTATGAAAAAGCATTTGTTTAAAATGACTCGATGGTTTGTTTTTTTTGTTCTGTATGCAGTACTGAATCCCGGGTTGGCAAAAGCACAATCAGATCCGACAAAGGATGAAATCCTTGATTATTCTTTTCAAAATCTTTGTGAAATCAAAACGATACAGTTTACCCTTACCTGTGAGACTAAAATAGTTTTTGATGATTTGGCGCTTAACCATCTTCAAGAAAAAATTAAAGATATAAAAAAGGAAACCATCCAGAAAGGTTTTCTCACATTTGCTGCCTCCGGAGAGAAATTTAAAAGCACTTCCATCTTGGAGTCCGATCAAAAAACGCAGAAAACGGATATGACAGAAAATGTCGTCGCTTTCGATGGAAAGAATTATCAGCTTTTTTCACCGAACGCGGATCGCATGTCTGTCAGT
>Ga0079305_1001421_pt1 | contig 31739 bp, 31 predicted proteins | sample LMS_cellobiose_e_FD_79183 | JGI IMG/M metagenome (GOLD analysis project Ga0079305, IMG submission 79183) | Rumen-fistulated moose microbial communities from Alaska, USA - LMS_cellobiose_enrichment | ecosystem: Host-associated > Mammals > Digestive system > Stomach > Rumen fluid ... | reverse complement strand
GTGCGGGAGAAGCTGCTGCGGAGCCTACGCGAGGAAATCCCGCATGGCACGGCGGTCGCGGTGGAACGAATGAAGGAACGCGAAGGCGGCGGTATCCTGGACATCGAGGTGCAGATCTACTGTGAAAAAGATTCCCACAAGGGAATGATCATTGGCAAGGGCGGAGAGATGCTCAAAAAAGTCGGTTCGCAGGCGCGCGAGGATATCGAGCGGTTTTTGGGCTGCAAGGTGAACCTCAAGTGCTGGGTCAAGGTCCGGGAGGACTGGCGCAACCGCGAAAACATCATCCGTTCGTTCGGATACAACTAAAATTTCGTTTGTCAAGTCCAAATTGTTGGAAAGCCTGATAGACTTTCCCTCTGATATCGTCCGTTGCATCGGAAAAGATAATCCCAACAAGATGTTGGAGGGATGTCCCGATGGAACAGAACGCACAGAACGCTTACGAACAGTTTTTGCAGACCGGAAAGGTATCCGATTATCTGCGCTATACTGAGATTTTGCATTCCGGCGCATCGGGCGTACCGGTGCCGCCGCATCCGACGGGAGAACACAGTGCATATTACGACCGACGCGATCGTTCTGCGGGAGCGCGCGGTTGACGAGTTCGACAGCGTGCTCACTTTGCTTTCGAAGGAACGTGGAATCATATCAGCTTACGCACGGGGAGCCAGGAAGCCGCGCGCAGCCCTCAGGGCCTGCGCGGAGCTGCTTAGCTACTCGTGTTTTGTGCTGTTTGAAAACCGGCAGAAGTATACGGTGGACAAAGCGGATCTGAACCGGATGTTCATGGGGGTGCGCGGCGATGTGGAAAAGCTTTCGCTCGCATCGTATTTCTGCCAGCTCACGGCGGAGGTCGCCCCGCATGAGGAAAATGCGGAAGGCTATCTGCGCCTTCTCCTAAACAGCCTGCACCTGCTCGACCGGGACAAACGTACCTGCGTCTTCATCAAACCGGTTTACGAGTTGAGGCTCCTTACAATGGCGGGTTTCATGCCCAACCTTGTAGGATGCTGTTCCTGTGGGAACTACGAGGCGGAGCGGATGCTTTTTCTGCCGCGGCTTTCGCAGATTATCTGTGGGGACTGCGCGCCCGAAACACTTCCGGAAAATGAAATCGCGGTGCCGCTTTCCAAAAGCGTGCTGGCTGCGATGCGGCATATCATCTATGCGGATTTTGGGAAACTGTTCGGTTTTACCGTCTCCGACGAGACGCAGCAGAACCTGAATGAAATCACCCAGCACTATGTGATGGTGCAGCTTGACAAACGCTTCGACACGCTGGATTTTTATCTGGCCATGAGAGGATAGACAGATGGATAAATATTGCAGAGCAATTGAACTCGATAAGATTTTAAACCGGCTCGCGCAGCACTGCGGCTGCGCGGACAGCAAAGACGCCGCGCTGGCAATCGCGCCGGCGTACGAGCTGCGGGACGCGAAACGCCTTTTGCAACTCACGGTCGATGCAAATACCTTGACCAACCGGTACGGCACACCGTCGATCGGCTCGGTTGAAAACTGCGGCGCGGCGTTAAAGCGCGCACAGGTCGGCGCGCGGCTTTCGCCGCGCGAACTGCTGGATGTGGCAAGGGTGCTGCGCGCGATCGAAACGATTGAACGCTGGCACGACCAGCTCGAAGGCGAGCCGACCAGTCTGGAAGGGCTCCTTTCGTCGGTGATCGCGCTGCCGACCCTTTATCGCGGCATCACGACTGCGATCCTGTCGGAGGAGGAGATCTCCGACCGCGCGAGCCCGGAACTGGCGGATATCCGCCGCAAAATCCGGCAGGCCGGCGCGAAAGCCCGCGAGGTGCTCGATAAAATGGTGCGCTCGGCCACCTATCAAAAGTATTTGCAGGAGAATATCATCACCCAGCGCGACGGGCGTTTTGTCGTACCGGTCAAGATCGAATACCGGGGCGAGGTCAAGGGGCTTGTACACGACACCTCCGGCTCCGGCTCAACCGTGTTCATCGAACCGATGGCGGTGGTTGAGGCGAATAACGAGATCCGTATCCTGCAAAATAAGGAACAGCTTGAGATTGACCGGATCCTTTCGGAGCTGTCCGCGCAGGTTGGCGGCTGTGCCGACAGCATCGCGGGAAGTTACGAGGCGATTGTGGAGCTTGACCTTTATTTTGCAAAAAGCCGCCTTGCGGATGAGATGCGCGCGACCATCCCCGTATTTAACGAAAACGGGATCGTGAACCTCAAAAAGGCACGGCACCCGCTGCTCGACCAGAAGAAGGTCGTTCCAATCGATCTGCGGCTCGGCGACGGATTCGATACGCTGGTTGTCACCGGCCCGAACACCGGCGGCAAAACGGTTGCGATCAAGACGCTCGGTTTGCTCGCAATGATGGCCCAGTGCGGGCTGATGCTGCCCGTCTCGGACGGGAGTACCCTGCCGGTCTATGAGAAGCTGCTGGTCGATATCGGTGACGAACAGAGCATTGAGCAGAGCCTTTCCACCTTTTCGGCGCACATGACCAACATCATCCGCATCCTTGCCGAAGCGAATGAGAATTCCCTTGTGCTGCTCGATGAGCTCGGCGCGGGCACCGATCCGGTCGAAGGCGCGGCGCTTGCCGTTGCGATCATTGAACAGTTGCGGGAGCAGGGCGCGCGGATCGTCGCGACCACCCACTATGCCGAAATCAAGATGTACGCGCTCAACACCGATGGCGTCGAGAACGCCTGCTGTGAATTTGACGTGGCCACCCTGCGGCCGACCTACCGGTTGCTGATTGGCGTACCGGGGCGTTCGAACGCTTTCGCGATCAGCGAACGGCTTGGACTGCCCGAAGCGGTGATCGAGAACGCAAAATCCCATGTCTCGAACGAGAACGCACGGTTTGAGGATGTGGTCAGCCAGCTGGAAGGCACCCGGCAGGAGCTCGAACGCGAGCGTAAGCTCGCTGAGAGTCAGCGGGTCGCGGCGCAGCGCACGAGCGAGGAGGCTGACAGGCTCCGGAAAAACGCGGAAAATGAACGGGAACGAGAGCTCGAGCGGGCGCGGGTGCAGGCGCGGGGCATTGTCGAGCAGGTGAACGCCCAGGCGGAAAAGCTGCTCGATGAGCTGGAAGAACTGCGCAAGCAGAAGGACAGCGAGGACTTTAAGGAGCGGATCGCCCAGACAAAGATATCCTTCAAGGCGGATATGCGCAAACTCCAGGATCTGGCCGACCCGGTCACCCGCAAGAACCCGGAAAACTATGTGCCGCAGCGGCCGCTTAAACGCGGCGATACGGTGCGGCTTATTTCGCTTAACAAAGAAGGCATCCTGCTTTCCGCCCCGGACGGGCAGGGCTTTGTCAACGTGCAGGCGGGCATTATCAAGACCAAGGTGCACCAGAGCGAGGTGCGCCTCGTTGACAACAAGGATAAGCGGGTCACTTTGAATAATTCCAGCGTGAACACCCGCGGCGTGACCTCCAAGGCGAAGCGGGAGGTCAAAACGGAGGTTGACCTGCGCGGCATGACCGTTGGAGAGGCTTTGATGGAGCTTGACCGGTATCTCGACGGCGCGGTGCTTTCGGGCGTGACAACCGTCACAATTATCCACGGGAAAGGCACCGGAGCCCTGCGTGCGGCCGTACAGGAGCACCTCAAAAAACACAGGAGCGTCAAGCGGTTCCGTATGGGCGTCTATGGGGAAGGCGAATCAGGCGTGACGGTGGCGGAACTCAAATAGGTTCGCTTTACAGCCTATGGAATTTGTGTTATGATATATTTGGTAACGTATAATTTTACAAATTTAAGATAGATGGAGAGATGTATATTGGAAAAGAAGATTACAAAACCAGGCACGCTCCAGTTTAAGGGCCGTCCGCTGGTGCGCTGTGACAAGACGATCTATTATGGGGACATGGGCGACAAATATGTCGCAATGCTCCAGATCCTCGGTGAAGAAAAGGTCGGGGAGGAGCTGCTCCCCAGCAAGGTTTCTGTGCAGATCTGGTCGACTGACGACGAACTGCGCCCGCGTGACCGCGTGATCAAAAAAACCGAGAAGAGCAACCTCTACGACGCGCTCAACATCGCTTCGATCTGGCTGGAACGCCAGCTCGACCAGAAATAAAAAGAAGAAATGCCGGGAAGCCTTGTGCTTCCCGGCATTTTTTATCGTCCGATTCCTCAGTCAGCCGCCCCTTCTGCAATCTGCGGACGGTCGGTCAGTCCGAGCAGATAGTCCTGTGTCACAAGAAAGTACGCGGAGAATTTTTCAAGTTCTTCGGTGGATACGGTCGCTTTGCCATTGGTGAGGTCCTCGATGTGCTTTTCACTGACATTCAGAGCCATTGCGAGCGCACGCGGGGTGAGCTCCTCCTTTTGCGTCAACAGCAGCAGCCGTTCGCCAAAGGTTTTTCTGCTAAACATGGTAAAAGTTCCTCCTCAGATCTTTGCCTGATACAATCTCAACCGCCAGAGAGCAAGCCCGGCGATTTATTAAGAACAGTATAGCACAAGATACGATCGATCGTTTATGATAAAACACATTTTTGTAGGGATGCACAATCCCTGCCAAATGTTCTGGTATTTTTGCTACTTTGCCGTCAGATGACAAACCCGCCATTGGGGCTGATGACCTGTCCGGTGAGGAAACCAGCCGCGTCCGAGCAGAGATAACAGATCAGCGAAGCCACATCGGCGGGCGTGCCGACTTTCCCGAGCGGCGTTTCCTCGCGCAGCGCCTCCAGCGCGGCTGCGTCGAGCTGTGCGTTCATTTCCGTGGCGATGAGGCCGGGCGCCACGCTGTTGACCGTGATCCCGGAGGGGGCTACCTCCTTGGCCAATGTCTTGGTGAAGCCGATGACCGCTGATTTTGCCGCAGAATAGTGCACTTCGCAGGAGGCGCCCGCGATCCCCCACATTGAGGAGAGGTTCACGATCCGGCCTTCGTGGCGTCGGATCATCTGCGGCAGGACGCACTGGCAGGTGTGAAACATCCCGGTCACGTTTACCGCGAACATCCGCTCCCACTCGCTGGCGGTGAGGTCGGTGAAGAGCTTCTGCTGGGCGATGCCGGCGTTGTTGACCAGCAGATCGATGTGCCCGAAATCCACGGTGGCTTTTTGCACCATCGCCTCGACTGCGGCCCGGTCGCTCACATCGGCCTGATAGACAGCCGCGTCGCAGCCGAGCGCCGCGAGTTCCGAAAGCAGGGATTTTGCCGCGTCCTTTCGGGCATGATAATTGGCGGCCACCCGGTAACCTGCCCGCGCGAACTGCAAAGCGGTTTCGCGCCCGATGCCTCGGGAAGCCCCGGTGATGAGCACCGTTTTCGCCATCTTACAAAACACCTCACAAACAAAAGCTCCCGCCATTTGACGGGAGCCGGGATTCAATCGTTCAGGTAGCTTTTCACCAATAGTTGCAACAGCTCGTCGCGGTCGATTTTACGGATGAGCGCGCGTGCATTGTTGTGCGTGGTGATATAGGTGGGGTCCTCCGAAAGGATGTAACCCACGATCTGGTTGATGGGATTGTATCCTTTTTGGCGCAGCGCGTCGTAAACCGCGGTGAGGATTTCCTTGAGCTGCTTTTCCTTATCCTCATGGATCGAAAAGGATATCGTTGGCTCGTGCATTACATCACCCCTTTCTGTTCGATTTGATATTTCCATTTTACAACAAAATTCGCCGCATGGCAATATGGACATGTAAATTTCACTGAGTTATTGTATGATGAAACTGTTAAGAATATGCGAAACGCTGCCGCGCGGCGATTGACAGGCATTTCCGGGGATGGTATAGTTTGGTCAAACGGTGCGAAGCCGGTACACGGAGGGATTACACTTGGAAGGAAAAACGCTTGCGCAGAAGGCCGCGGATGAGCTGGTGCGGCTCATCCGGGAACAAGGCAGCGCGCCAGGCGACAAACTGCCGAACGAATACGAACTATCGGCGCTGTTGGGTGTCGGGCGCAATACGGTACGCGAAGCGGTGCGGATGCTCGCCTCGCGCAACATCGTGGACATCCGGCAGGGCGCCGGAACCTTTGTTTCAGAGAAGATGGGGATCGCGGACGACCCGTTGGGCTTCACGCTGATTGAGGACCGGCGCAGGCTGGTGGCGGATCTTTTGCAGGTGCGCTGCATCATCGAGCCGCAGCTCGCGGCGCTCGCTGCCCAGAACGCCACCGCGCAGGATATCGGCGAGCTCGAGCGGCGATGCGGCGAAACCGAGGAGTTTATCGCGGCGAGAACGGATTTTTCCGACGCGGACCGCGCGTTCCATGTGCAGATTGCGCGGTGCAGCCACAATCTGGTCATGTCGAACCTTCTGCCGGTTATCAGCGCGGGTGTGACTTTTTTTGCCGCGCAGACCGAACGGGAGTTTGAACAGACAGTCGCCGCCCACCGCAAAATTTTCGAAGCGATTCGGGACCGGCGCGGCAGCGACGCGCAGCAGGCGATGCAGTTTCATCTGCTCTTCAACCAGAACCGCTTCCTCGATGCGAAATAGCCTTTTTTGCCCATTGGGAATTTTTCATTCCCAATGGGCAAAATCATAGGATGATTTCACTTTTCCTGTTTTGCCGCTCAATTTATAAAAAGCCTGTTATATAAGCGAAAAAGAAAAAATCCACTTGACATAAGGTACATGAAGTGTTATATATAACTTATAAATCATAGGATGATTTGGAGGCGGTCGGATGGAATCATTTGATGTGTTAATCATCGGTGCGGGCGTGATTGGCAGCGCTGTGGCGCGGGAGCTGACCCGCTGCAAGCTCAAAATCGGCGTGCTCGAAAAGAACAGGGATGTCTGCTTTGAAACGAGCGGACGCAATTCCGCCGTATTGCACGGCGGGTTTGCTTATGATACCGGGACGCTCAAGGCGCGGCTCTGCGTGGAGGGGAATCGGGAGTTCGACGCGGCGGCCAGGGAGCTCGACGTGCCGTATAAACGCACCGGGAAGGTATTGGTGGGCAATACGCCCGAGGACCGTGAACGGCTTTTGCAGACGATTGAAACGGGGCGCGTGAACGGTGCGTCCGGTCTTTCGATGATCGATAAAAAGCGGCTGCACGAACTGGTTCCGGCGGTTGTTGGCGAGTTTGCCATGCTTTCCGAGACAAGCGGTATCCTTGATCCGTTCCAATATGCGGTCGCGCTCGCGGAGAACGCCTGCATGAACGGCGCGAAATTCTTCTTCGATCACGAAGTAAATAGTCTTGCACGGGAAGAAAACGCCTGGACGGTGCAGACCAGCCGCGGCGTGCTGCGTGCCCGATGGGTGGTCAATGCGGCGGGGCTCGGCTGCGGGAAGGTGTCTGACATGCTCGGGATCAAAGGCTACCGCATCCTCGGTTCGCGCGGCACCTACATCGTGCTTGACAAGCGCACCGGTCCGCTCTTGCCGATGCCGGTCTATCCGGTGCCAAGCAACACCTATATGGGGATTCACGTTACACCTACAGTCGACGGGAATGTCATTGTCGGGCCGGACGCCGAATACATTGACGATTTTTCCTATTATGGCGTGCCACAAAAGAATATCGATTATCTCGCCAAGAGTGCGTCCGATCTCTGGCCCTGTATCCGAAAGTCCGATTATATCCGTACATACGCGGGCATCCTGCCCAAATGGGTGACAGAAGACGGCGTGATCCACGACTTCACCATTGAGGTGCGCGACGACCTTGCGCCGAATGCCGTGAATCTTGTCGGGATCGAGTCGCCGGGCCTCACCGCCGCGCTGCCGATCGCCCGTCACGCGATCGGGCTGATCGCCGCGCGTGAACGGCTGGAACCAAATCCGGCCTTCAACCCACGCCGCAAGGGGATCGTCCGGTTCGCGGAAAAGTCCCCGGAAGAACAGGCTGCGCTGGTCGCGGAGAACCCGGATTACGGAGAGATCATCTGCCGCTGCGAAAAGATCACCCGGGCGGAGATTTTACAGGCGGTGCACAACCCCCTCGGCACGGACACGATGGCAGGCGTCAAATACCGCACCCGGTCGATGATGGGCCGTTGTCAGGGCGGCTACTGCCAGATGCGTATCGCGCAGATTCTGGAGGAGGAGCTGGGCAAACGCCCCGAAGAGGTGCTCTATGCGCGCACCGGTTCCGAAATCTTCACGGGGAAGGTGAGGGAAGCATGATGCAAAAGAAGGACGTCATCATCATCGGCGCGGGCCCGGCGGGGCTTGCCGCGGCCGTTGCGCTCCATAAAAAAGGGGTGCGGGACATCCTGCTGCTCGAACGGGAGAAAACGCCAGGGGGCATCCTGCGTCAGTGTATCCATGACGGCTTTGGGCTGACCCGGTTTAAAACCTCCCTGTCCGGCCCGGAATATGCGCAGCACTTTACTGATGAGGCCGAAACGCTCGAAATTCGCTGCATCACCGGCGCGACGGTGCTTTCGGTCACGCGGGACAAGGTGGTGACCGCCGTTTCACGGGAAGGGCTGCAAAGCTGGCATGCGAAAGCAGTGGTTCTGGCGATGGGATGCCGGGAGCGCACCCGCGGCGCGCTGGCGATCCCGGGAGAACGCCCGGCGGGCGTGTTCACCGCGGGCGTTGCGCAGAGTTATATCAATCTTCATAACCGGATGATCGGCAGGCGGGCCGTCATCTTGGGATCGGGCGACATCGGCATGATCATGGCGCGCCGCCTCACACTGGAGGGCGTGCAGGTGGCGGGGGTTTTTGAAATCCAGCCGTATGCGAGCGGCCTGCCGCGCAATGTCGAGCAATGTCTCAATGATTACGGCATTCCGTTGTATTTAAGCCGTACGGTTACCGATGTCCACGGCCGGGCGCGGCTGACCGGCGTAACCGTTTCGCAGGTGGACGAGAACCTGCGGCCAATCCCCGGCACGGAACAGGATTATGAATGCGATACCCTGATCCTTTCGGTGGGACTCATCCCGGAGAATGAGCTTTCGCTCGATGCGGGTATTGCGCTGGATCCGCGTACCCGGGGAGCAGTGGTCGATGAGCATCTGATGACCGGCGTGGATGGCATTTTCGCGGCGGGGAACGTCCTGCATGTGCACGACCTCGTGGATTTTGTTTCGCTCGAGGCGGAATCGCTGGCCGATTCGGTGGCCGGGTATCTCACGCACGGCGGCCTTCCGGCCTGTCCGCTCGCGGTGAAGGCCGATGAAAACATCGGCTATACAGTGCCGCAGAAGATCAGTGGAAAATCGGATTTCACCTTGTCGCTGCGGGTAAAAAAGCCGATGCGCGACTGTGAGATCCAACTCATCCAGACGGGCAGGACGGTGAAAACCGTCCGGATGCGCAATGCGCTCCCAGCCGAGATGATCCGTATCCCGGTGGAAAAGGAACAGCTCTCGGAGGATGGGGAACTGGAGGTGTGTATCGTATGCTGATGGAATATACCTGTATCATCTGTCCAAACGGGTGTGGTCTTGAAGCGGAGATCGTGGACGGAAAAATTCGTTCCATCAAAGGCGCGCGCTGTGAGCGTGGCCGGATGTATATCGAACAGGAACTGTCCGACCCGCAACGCAACATCGCCACATCGGTGCTGGTGGAAGGCGGGACGCTGCCGCTTTGCAGTGTGCGGCTGTCCGGCCCAATCCCCAAGGGGAAGATTTTTGACGTGATGGCGGAAATTCGCGCGGCCCGTCTTACCGCACCAGTCAAGGCTGGAACGGTCGTGCTTGGAAATGTTCTGGGCCTTGGCCGCGACGTGATTGCCACCAAAAATATACCGGCTGGATAAAAAATCCCCGGAGCGGCATTTTTGCCGTTCCGGGGATTTTCTGTGATTTCGGGGTCAGCGCCCGTCCTCCTCGGCGCAGGGAAGAAAATACTGCGGACAGTCCTCCAAAATCCGCTGCTCGTCGGCCTTATAGCGTGCCACGTGGTTTTGGATCTCCCGCACGGCGACCTGGGCGTTGCGGCTTTTGAAGGCTTCGAGGATCAGCTCGTGTTCCGCAACCGCATGAGGAGCGCTCAGGCTTTGCAGGCAAAGACAGCGCATGATGTTGTACTGCCCGAGCAGGCGGGACATCGCCTCATAGATGCGCCCGGAGCGGGCGATCCGGAAGATGGCGGCATGGAAAGCGTTATCCAGCTCGATCAGCTGCTCATAGTTTTCCTGCTCCAGATAGAATTTCTGCATGTAGAGGTTGTTTTCCAGCTCCTGCAGGTCTTTCTGCGTGGCAAGCCCGCACGCGGTTTCGGTCATGGCCGATTCGAGGATATACCGCGCGCGTTTGGCCTCATCGATCAGGCTGGTATCGATGAGCGAGACGCGGCTGCCGCGCTGTGGGAGTACGTCCACCAAGCGCAGCCGCGACAGATAGGAGAGCGCCTCCCGCACAGGGGTCCGGCTCACGCCAAGAATCTGCGAAAGGGCCGATTCATTGATCGGCTGCCCGGGTTTCAGGATCAGGTGCAGGATATTGTGATGCAGAACCCGGAAAGCGTAATCCCCCGCCGGTTCCCGGGGGCGGCGTTCGAGAAGCGTCAGCATAATTATGAGGGCCCTCCCAGATTGGTTTTAATGATTTATTATAAACCGGCGGGAATCCGCCTGTCAACCGGCGAGGGGAAGGGCGCGAGTTTTTTCAAAATGTGTCTAAATTGTAAATAGCGGTGGAAGCATTGGAAAAATGGCCGGATATCCGTGTGGGACTGTGGGATGCGAGGCAAAAACATCGAAAAAATAGACAGGATATCTCCGCAAAAAATTGACAGAATTTACAAAAATCTATAAAATCGATGATACATATTGCGAAAACTTCTCATTCATGCTAGCATGCTAGTTGAAGGATTCTTTAGAAGCAATGGGGGAACAGGGATGAATCTGACAGTCTACCCATCCCTGCCGTCCGAACCGGCGGGGGAATATGTCTACCGTGTGCTGCGCAAGAACATCCTGGCCGGGAACCTCCTGCCGGGCGAATGCCTTGGCCCAACAGAGATCGGCAAACTGCTGCAGGTCAGCCGCACGCCGCTGCAAAGCGCGTCAGTGCGTTTGATGACCGAAGGCTTGCTCAAAATTTATCCGCAGCGCGGGTCGTATGTGTCGCGGATCGATATGAAACGGGTTTATGAGGCAACCTGCATGCGCAACCTGCTCGAACAGGCGGCGATGCGCGTCCTCTGTACCGAGGGCATCGGCCGGGAAGGCCTGATGCAGCTGCAGGCGAACCTGATCCAGCAGAACTTCAGTTTTGAGCAAAAGCAGACCTGCGACGTCTTCGAACTGGATAACGCTTTCCATGAGCTGCTGTTTTCGCTTGCCGGCATGTCTCTCGCAAACGAAGCGCTGCAGAGTATTTCGGCCGACCAGTACCGGGTGCGGCTTTTGAAACTGCAGGCGCGGTTTCGCTGGGAACAGACGGTCGCTGAACATACCGGGATCATCGCCGCGATCCAGGCAAGAGACGTGGAAGCCGGGCTTCTGCGCAGCAATGAACATCTTTCCCGGATTTCCTGGGATCTGGAAACGATCCATGAGCAGCATCCGGATTATTTTGAAAACTGGGAGAGCTTCCCGCCGCGCGCCTTTTGCAAACGCCGGGAAAGCTTCTACACAATCTATCGCAACAGCGATGATAACGCCGCGCTGGAAGACTGAACTTTCGGGATATAAAAACGTCGAAAATGAGCCGCAGACAACTGAGAAGGTCATACTGGCCTTCGGCTGGAGCTCTACAAATATAAAAAACAGAGGTGCTTGCAAAATGAAAATGACATTCAGATGGTATGGAGAAGGCAACGACAGTGTAACCCTCAAGCAAATCAAACAGATCCCGGGCTGCACCGGCCTGATGGGCGTGCTTGACCAGTATGCCGCGGGCGAGGTCTGGCCGCTTGACGTGATCCGGGACTATGTCAAACACGTCAATGACGCCGGCCTCGAGGTCGAGGTCATCGAGAGCGTCAACGTCCATGAGGACATCAAGCTCGGCCTGCCGACCCGCGACAAGTATATCGCCAACTACATCGAGACCATCGAAAACCTGGCCAAATGCGGGATCAAGGTGATCGTCTACAACTTTATGCCGGTGCTCGACTGGCTGCGCACCGATCTGGCGCGTGAAATTCCGGAGGATGGCTCGAACTCGCTCTATTTCGATGAGCAGGAACTGCTCGGCATGACCCCGCTCGAAATTGTCGAGAACACTGCGAAGAATTCGAACGGATTCACCCTGCCGGGCTGGGAGCCCGCGCGTCTGAAGGAACTGGAGCATGTGCTTGAGCTCTATAAATCGGTTGATGAGGACAAACTGCGCGAAAACTACAAATACTTCCTTGAGAAGATCATCCCGACCTGCGAGAAGGTCGGCATCAAGATGGCCTGCCATCCGGACGATCCCGCGTGGCCGATTTTCGGCCTGCCGCGCATCGCGCATTCGCAGGACGACTATGACAAGATCGTGGCCCTGGTCGACAGCCCCTGCAACACCGTCTGCCTGTGCACCGGTTCGCTCGGCTCGAACCCCGAAAATGATATCCCCGCGATCATCCGCCATTTCGGTGAGAAAAACCGCATCGGCTGCATGCATGTGCGCAACGTCAAATATCTCGGCTATCACAAATTCCGTGAGGCGTCGCACCTTTCGAGCGACGGTTCGCTTGACATGTACGCCATCATGAAGGCGATCTATGACACCTGCCCGGATACCTATGTCCGCCCTGACCACGGTCGCATGATCTGGGATGAAAAAGCGCGTCCGGGTTACGGCCTCTATGACCGCGCGCTGGGCATCACCTACCTGAATGGAATCTGGGAAGCGCTTGAGAAACAAGGCAAATAAGAAAGAAGGCAATCATTGTGAAAGCAGTTAAAATTCCGGAGCCTTGGAAGGTGGAGCTGGTTGAGCTCCCGAAACCGGAACCCAAACAGGGTGAGGCACTTTTAAAGGTGCATATGGCGGGTATCTGCGGCTCGGATATCGGGGCGTTCCGCGGCGCCAACAGCCTGGTGAGTTATCCGCGTGTGATCGGCCATGAAATCGCGGGGGAGATCCTTTCGATCCCGCAGGACAACAAAAAGGGCCTCAAACCGGGAGACAAGGTGATCGTGGATCCATATCTCTACTGCGGGGAGTGCTATCCCTGTTCTATCGGGCGCACCAACTGCTGTACCAGCCTGCGTGTACTGGGCGTGCATATCGAGGGCGGCATGGCGGAGTATTTCACCCACCCGGCGGATATGCTTGTGAAGGTTCCGGATGACATGGAGTGGGAGCTGATCCCGCTGGCTGAACCGCTGACCATCGCGCTGCATGGCTTGCATCGCGCGCAGCTGAAAGCCGGCGAGCATATCGCCATCTCCGGCGCGGGACCGATCGGGCTGCTGGCCGCGATGGGCGCGCTCCATTACGGCGCGGAGCCGATCCTGATTGACCTGGTCGAGGAGCGCCTGCAGATGGCGCGGGAATTGGGAGTGCGCTGCACTGTCAACCTGGCCAAGGAGAATCTGGAAGAGAAGATCAAGGAATACACGAATGGTCGTATGGTGCAGGTAGCGATGGAAGCGTCCGGCGCAAAGCCCGCGATCCTCAATGCCTTCAATATTGTGGCAAACGCGGGCCGCGTCATCCTGACCGGCTGGCCGAAGGACGCCACCGAGATCGACACCGGCCTTTTCACCCGCAAAGAGCTTGATGTCCGCGGTGCGCGCACCAGCGCGGGCGAATTCGAGGAGGCAGTGGAGCTGATCTATACAGGCAAGGTGGACGCGCGCGGGATCCTCACCAAGGTGATTTCGCTCGAGGAAGCTCCTGAAACGATCATCGACATCGAAAAAAATCCCGGCGATTATCTGAAAGTCAACGTCCGGATGAACTGATCCGGGAAACGGGCAGGGCGGACGGCCGCAGAGATGCGGCTGTCCGCCCTGTTTTTGCGCGCAAAAAAGGGCCGTTCCCAAACTTTTGGTTTGGGGACGGCCCTCCCGTTTTCCGGTGATCAGCTTCGGATTTCCGCGCCCAGGTTTTTCAGGGCCTTGAGCACCCGTTTGATGGCCGCGTCGGCTTCCTCGTCGGTGAGGGTGCGGTCGGCAGCGCGCAGGGTCAGGCTGTAGGCGACGCTCTTTTTGCCTTTGGCGACCTGTTCACCTCGATAGACGTCGAACAGGCCCACATGCTCGAGGATATTGCCGACCGCCGAACGGATGGCCTTTTCGAGCGAGGCGACCGGAGTCTCGTCATCGCAGATGAGCGCGAGATCGCGGGTGGAAGCAGGGAACTTTGGCAGCGGGCTGTAACCTTCCTCCAGAGCGACATGCCCGAATAGGAGCATTTCGTCGAGGCAGGCGATGTAGGCGCGCGTGCCGATCTGATAGTTCTCACAGACCGCCGGATGCACTTCCCCGACCATACCGAGCAGTGTGCCGTCAAGCGTGACCTTCGCGCAGCGTCCGGGATGGTAAGACGGATGGTCCTTGCAGGCTTCATATTCCACGCCTTTTATACCCAGCGCCTTGAACATCGTTTCGAGGATACCCTTGAGCGAGAAGAAGTCATGTTCCTCGCCGTACATGCCGATGGTGACGAACGGGCGTTCCTCTGGAAGATCCTGGCCATCTTTCGGGAGGTAGACGTTGCCGATTTCGTAGAGCGCGGCAGACTTGTTGCGGTTGTTGTAGTTGCGGGAGAGCACCTCAAGCATCGACGGCACCACGGTGGTGCGCATGACGCTGGTGTCTTCGCCAAGTGGATTCTGGATCACCACGCAGTTGCGGTATTCGCTCTGCGCGGGCAGGCGGATCTTGTCGTAATATTTGGGGCTGATGAACGAATAGGTGGAGACTTCATAGAGTCCCTGCGCCTGTAGAATCCGGTTGATTGCGCGCTCAAATTTCTGTTCCGGGGTATATTTTCCGTTTGCCACGCCACGGATCGCGGTGGACGGGATCTTGTCATAGCCGTAAAAACGCGCGACCTCCTCGGAGATATCCGCTTTGTGTTCGAGATCGAGCCGGAAAGAGGGCGGGATCACACAGCCATCCTCGAATCTGCATCCGAGCCGCGTCAAAATACGGCGCATCTCTTCCTCCGCGACTTCGATGCCGATGAAGCGGTTGATCCACGCGGGATCGAACGGGATGCGGCGCGGTTCGTGATCCGAGTTGTCCACGTCGATCATGCCGCCGATCACCTCGCCTGCGCCGAGCAGCTCGCAGAGCTCGCAGGCGCGTTCGACTGCCGGAATGCAGGTAGCCGGGTCGAGCTGTTTTTCAAAGCGGCTGGAGGCTTCGGTGCGCATACCGAGCTTTTTGGCGGTGGTGCGAACCGACGCGCCATTGAAGCATGCCGACTCGAAAACGATCATATTGGTGTCGTCCATGATGCCGCTCATTTCGCCGCCCATGACGCCCGCGACTGCGGAAGGTTTCTTCGCGTCGGCAATGGCGAGCATGTCGGAGGTGAGGGTGCGTTCCACCCCATCCAGGGTCATGATCTGTTCGCCGTCTTTTGCGCGCCGCACGATGATCTCGCCGCCCTCGACATACTTGTGGTCGAAGGCGTGCATCGGCTGGCCGTATTCGAGCATGACGTAGTTGGTGATATCGACGATATTGTTGATCGGGCGTACGCCGCAGGCACGCAGACGCTCGCGCAGCCAGCGCGGGGACGGTTCGATTTTGATGTTCTTGACCATCCGGGCGACATAGCGCGGGCAGAGGTCGGGCGCTTCCACCTTGACCGAAAGATAGCGGCTGATATCGTCGGTCGTGTGTTTCACGACCGGAGCAGGAAGGTTGAGCGGCTTATCGAAGGTGATGGCCGCCTCGCGCGCAAGACCGGCGACTGACATGCAGTCGGGACGGTTGGAGGTGATCTCGAACTCGACGCAGGTGTCATTGAGCCCGATCGCGCTCTGGATGTCCTGTCCAGGTTTCATATCCGGCTCCTCGAGAATGAAGATGCCGTCCTCAATCGCATATGGAAAATCGTGAGCAGTGAGCCCGAGCTCGGAAAGTGAGCAGAGCATGCCATTGCTTTCCACGCCGCGCAGTTTGCCCTTTTTGATGTGTTTGCCGCCGGGCAGGTCCGAGTCATGCAGCGCGGTGGGGACATAGTCCCCCTGTTTGACGTTCTGGGCACCGGTGACGATCTGAACAGGTTCTCCAGCGCCGACGTCCACCTGGCAGATGAACATGTGATCGGAATCCGGATGCCGGACGATTTCAGTCACCTTGCCGACCACCACGTTGCGGATTTCGCTGCCCTCGGTTTCCCAGCCTTCCACCTTGGAGCCGGACATGGTCATCGCTTCCGCGAAAGCACGCGGCGCGGCGTCCCGGACATCCACATAATCATAAAGCCATCTCATTGACAGATTCATATTGTTAAGCCTCCGTAAATTTCAAAATGGTTCTTGCCCGCGGATTTAAAACTGGCTCAGAAACCGGACGTCGTTTTCATAGAAGAGCCGCAGGTCGTCGATGTTGTAACGGCGCATGACGATCCGCTCGAGTCCCATGCCGAACGCGAAGCCGCTGTACTCCTCCGGATCGATCCCACAGTTTGAAAGCACCTTCGGATGTACCATGCCGCAGCCGAGGATCTCGATCCAGCCTTCACCCTTACAGAGCCGGCAGCCTTCGCCGTGACAGGCGAAGCACTGGAAGTCCATCTCGGCAGAAGGTTCGGTGAACGGGAAGTGGTGCGGACGGAAACGCACGACCGATTCCTCGCCGTACAGCCGCTTGACAAACATCTCAAGGGTCCCTTTGAGGTCGGCCATGGTGATCCCCTTGTCGACAACCAGCCCTTCAATCTGATGGAACAGCGGGGAATGGGTTGCATCGACGGCGTCCGAGCGATAGACACGTCCGGGGGAGATGATGCGGATGGGGGGCTTTTGCTTTTCCATGGTGCGCACCTGCACCGGGGAAGTCTGGGAACGCAAAAGGACGTTGTCCGAGATGTAGAAGGTGTCCTGCGTGTCCCGCGCGGGGTGGTCCTTCGGGATGTTGAGCGCTTCAAAGTTATAATAGTCGAGCTCGACCTCGGGGCCCTCCGCGATCGAGAAGCCCATGCCGAGGAAGATTTCCTTGATCTCGTCGAGCACCTTGGAAAGCGGGTGCGCTTTGCCCAGCGGCGCGGCCTTTCCAGGCATGGTCACGTCGAGCTTTTCCGCCTCGAGCTTTTTCTCAAGCATCGCGGCCTTCAGAGCCGCGGCTTTCTCATCGATCAGCGCTTCGATCGAAGTGCGCACTTCGTTTGCAAACGCGCCGACCTTCGGGCGCTCCTCGGCGGAGAGGGATCCCATCTGCTTTAAGATCGCGGTGAGCTCGCCTTTTTTCCCCAGATACCTGACGCGCAGTTCATCGAGCGCCTTGGGGTCGGAAACATCGGCCAAAGCCTTTGCTGCCTGCTCTTTGATGTTTTGCAGAGCGTTTAACATAGCTGTATCATCCTTTACATCGTTTTAAAAAATAAAAAAAGCCGTCCGTCCGCAAAGGGACGAACAGCATTCAAGCCAATCCGTGGTACCACCCAAATTTCCGCCTTGTATCGCAAAACGGACACTTCTGCGCAGGATAACGGCTGCGGGCCGTCGCCGCCTACTGTTGTTTCAGCAGCACCGCTCACGGGTGAACTTCACAAAATGGAGCATTCCGGTTTGCTTTCAGCCGGTGACAAACCTCTCTGGAGCAGCTCCGGGTTTTGTTACTCTCCCGGTCGTCGCGTTATAACTAGATTTTACTATAACATGTTCCCCATTCAAATGCAAGGGGTATTTTTGCATGTTCCGGCACGCGGCGGTTTTCTTCCCGCACTGCGGGCGAAAAAGACTAGAGACTCTTGGAAATGCTCTTCAGGTATTCCCGGAACCCGTCCCCAATTTCAGGATGGGCAAGCCCCACTTCGACGATGGCCTGCAGGATGCCGAGCTTGTTGCCCATGTCGTAGCGGACGCCCTCGTATTCGACGCCCATCATGTCGCCGCGTTTTGCAAAAGCGCGCATCGCGTCGGTGAGCTGGATTTCGCCGTTGCGGGAAGGGGGGGTCTGTTCGATCAGTTCGAAGATGTCCGGGGTCAGCACGCAGCGGCCGAGGATGGCAAAATTAGAAAGAATCTCAGACGGGAGCGGCTTTTCGATCATGTCGAACACCTGGTAGACGCGGTCCTGAACCTGCTTGACGTCAAGCGTGCAATAGCTCGGAAGCAGTTCGGCCGCCACCGGCTTGATGCCGACGACGCTTTTGCCGTACTGCTCGTTGACGGCCATCAGCTGGCCGATCGCGGGCTTTTCCGAAATGATGACGTCGTCGCCGTAAAGGACGGCAAACGGTTCGCTGCCGACAAAGGATTTCGCACACCAGACCGCGTGGCCGAGCCCGCGGGTTTCCTTTTGGCGGACATATTGGATGTTCGCCAGATGCGCGAGCGAGACCACCGTATCGTAAAGATCCTGTTTGCCGGAAGAAAGCAGTTTTTCCTCAAGTTCCGGCGCATGATCAAAGTGATCCTCAATGAGACTCTTGCCGCGGTTGGTGATGATCAGGATGTCCTCGATGCCGGAAGCGACCGCTTCCTCGACGATATACTGAATCGCGGGCTTGTCCACAATGGGGAGCATCTCCTTCGGGACAGCTTTGGATGCGGGAAGCACCCGGGTGCCGAGCCCAGCGGCGGGGATAACTGCTTTGCGTACCTTCACGAATAACCCTCCGTAATTTTCAAATCTTCCTTTTTAAACGGCGACAATGCCCGCGATGAGGAAGCAGACCATAAAATAGCATGCAATGACGCTGCCAAGCACCGCGATGACAGCCGCCCGGCTGGTGCGCCCGCGGTATGCCAGTTCGTCGACATAGGCGCGGTCATCCGCAACCTGCCCGTTCTGATCGAGAAACCGGGCGCGGATATTTTTCACGCTGCGCAGGACGAACCCCATATAGAAGCGATTGGCAAACGCTGCAAAAGCAATCGAGATGCCGAAGGTGAAATAGCGCATATACGGGAGAACCGCCCAGGCCCACAGGTTGGTCTGCGGGATGAATTCCGCAGGCATGATACCCATGCTGATATCTTCTATATTGGCTAAAATAAAAGCGGTATATTCCGGCATGACGAAGAAAGTGGGAATCTGGGTCAGTACGACGAGGCCCAGAAGCAGGCCGCCGAAGAAATACATCTTGCGGTAGAAGAAATAGAGGAAATTGAAGATGAGTGCGCAGAAATTGAAGCTGACCGGCGAACCTTCCGCCATTTTTTTAAAACGCGGAAGAAAGTACTGGGAATTTTCCCCGATAAACAGCGCCGCATCCCGCGCGGTAACGCCGTCGATTTCCTCTTCCGGGGAAAGTCCGCCAAACGCCAGGGTATAAGCGTTCTGGAAGGGCGTCTGCGCGCTGCCGAACCCATTCGCCCCATAGGGCGGCGGGGCCTGCCGGGGCTGCACGGCGGGGCCTTTGAGCGGCGCGCCGCAAATCTGGCAGAAAAGACCGGTCGTTGGGTTGTGCGCCCCGCAGGCGGGGCAGGCCGTGCTGTCTCCGGAAGCGGCCCCGTCTTTTGAGCCTTGGACGGACCGGTCCTCCTGCCGGCCGCCTTCCGGTTGCCAGGTATGTCCTTTGATATGCAGTTCGTCCAGGGCGCAGTGGCCAAGCTGCCGATAGCATTCGCGGTGATGGGGGGCGCCGCAGATTGGGCACACCACGATATCGTCATCATCCGTGAAGCGTTTCTTGCACACCGGGCAATGAACACCTGTATAGTTTGCCAAAAGATCAACTCCTGAGATAGAATTCCAATCGAATGCCGATACTTCTAAAATCTCATAATACAGAAAGATACTGGAAATTTCAAGGGCGTAATTATGAACATTTCGTATTGGGGCCCGGGAAAGCCTGCGGGAACAAGATTTTCTTTACATTTTACGGGGAAAATACTATAATATTTGCGTATATGAATTTTGCTAGATTTTAACAAGGAATGGTGCAACGGAATGTTACAATTTGAAGAACTGCGGCTGCGGCTGGAGGGGCATAAGGACGAGCTTGCCGACCTGGCGCAGGCGATCGGTTACGAAGGGCTCAGGCGCAAGCTGGCCGAGCTGGAGGAAAAGACCACTGTCCCTGGCTTCTGGAACGACGTGGAAAAATCCCAGCAGAACCAGCTCGAGACCGCCAAGGTCCGCGCCAAGCTGGAGGGCTGCGACGGGCTCGGCCGCCTTTACGACGACACGCTGACCCTCATCGAGCTGGCTAATGAGGAGGAGGACGAGTCGGTCTATCCGGAAGCGCTGGCGGATGTGGAAAAATTTGAACAGGAGCTGGAGACCCAGAAGCTTTCGACACTGCTGACCGGCGAATACGATGCGAACAACGCAATCCTCACCTTCCATGCGGGCGCGGGCGGCACCGAGGCGCAGGACTGGGCCCAGATGCTTTACCGGATGTATACCCGATGGTCCGAGCGCCATGGCTATAAATATCGAATTCTTGATTATCTCGACGGGGATGAGGCTGGCATCAAGAGCGCGTCGATCCTGATCGAAGGCACCAACGCTTACGGTTTCCTGCGTTCCGAATCGGGCGTGCACCGGCTGGTGCGCGTCTCGCCATTCGATGCGTCCGGCCGGCGGCACACCTCGTTCGCGTCGCTCGAGGTCATCCCCGAGCTGCCGGATGACAAGACGGTGGAAATTGACCCTGAGGATATCAAGATGGAAGTGTTCCGTTCGTCCGGCGCGGGCGGCCAGCACATCAATAAAACCTCCTCGGCGGTGCGCCTCATCCATATCCCGACCGGCATCGTGGTCTCCTGCCAGAATGAGCGCAGCCAGTTCCAGAACCGCGAGATGTGTATGAAGATGCTGACCGCGAAGCTGGTGGAAATCAAGGAGCGCGAGCACCTCGAAAACATCAACGAGATCAAGGGCGAGCAGATGCAGATTGCGTGGGGCTCGCAGATCCGTTCTTATGTGTTCATGCCTTACACCCTGGCCAAAGACCACCGCACCGGTTTTGAGATGGGCAACATCAATGCGGTGATGGACGGCGACCTCGATGGATTTATCAACGCCTACCTCAAGGCGGCGAGCCTCGGCACGCTCGGCAGCGGCGGCGCGGACGACTGATTGGATGACGAAATTGGGGGAAAGCGGTATGTGGGCGGTCTATGCGGTTGGCTCGGCGGTGTTTGCTGCGCTGACCTCGATCCTGGCAAAGATCGGCATTGAAAATGTAAACTCAAACCTGGCCACCGCCATCCGGACAGTGGTGGTGCTGGTGCTCGCGTGGGGGATGGTGTTCCTGACCGGAAGCCAGAGCGGCATCAAGGATATTTCCCAGAAAAGTATGCTGTTCCTGGTGCTTTCCGGGCTTGCGACCGGGCTTTCCTGGCTCTGCTACTACAGAGCGCTGCAGATTGGGCAAGCGAGCAAGGTGGTCCCGATTGACAAATGCAGCGTGATCATCACGCTGGTGATGGCCTTTCTCATCCTGCATGAGCCGTTCACCGTGAAGGCGCTGATCGGATCGTTCCTGATCCTGGCGGGCACCCTGTTTATGGTACTGTAATAAAAATTGCACAAAGGCTCTCCGGCCTTTTCTGGCCGGAGAGCCTTTGTATATTTTCCGGCGGTTTCGGTCAACCTGAAACTGGGTGATAAAATATGGGAAAAAGAGCAATTTCAATCTATGTGGCGCTCGTCTTGATGTTCACGGGGCTGCTTTGCCGGATGTATATGCTTTCCGCGCAAGGGGATCTGCTCGCTTCGGCGGCGCATAGCCAGAGCACCTATCTTCTGGACGTAGACCGGACCCGCGGACTTATTTACGACTGTAATTTAAAGCCTTTGGTGGCCCAGAAGAAACGGACGGTGGCCGCGGTGCTGCCGTCGCCGGAGGCAAACGCCGCGCTCACAGTCGCAATCCGCGAGGAAGGCGAACAGTTCGATTTCGACCCGCAGGCGCAGAAGCCGTACACTGTACCTCTGGAGGAGGCTTCGGTCTATGCGAAAAATGTGGATATGTTCGACGTGGTACAGCGGTATTCGGACGGGCAGCTCGCTCCGCACATCATCGGTTACCTGAATCCTGAAAAGACCGATGGCGCTGCGGGGATCGAGATGGCTTACAACGATCTGCTGCGGCAGTATGACGGCAGCCTGCAGCTGCGGTATACGCTCGATGCGGTCGGCCGTACGATGTCGACCATGGCGCCTGAGGTGGTGAAAAACAACTACGAGAGCGATGGCGGCGTGGTGCTGACCCTAGACGCGGACATCCAGTGGGCGGCGCAGTATGCGATGCGGGAGGTGGAAAAAGGAGCGGCGGTTGTGATGGATGTGGAAAACGGGAACATCCTGGCTTCTGTTTCGATGCCCGCTTATGATCCAAACGATCTGGCGGCCAGCCTCAAGGACCCGGACAGCCCGTTCGTCAACCGTGCGTTTTCGCAGTACAGCGTCGGCTCTACCTTCAAGCTTGTGACCGCTGCGGCAGCGCTTGAATCTGGGATCGGACGTTTTGCGCCTTATAACTGCGAAGGATATATCGATGTGGACGGACATATCTTTTACTGCCACTGGCGCAACGGCCACGGCGAGATCGACATGAAAAAAGCGGTCGAGGTTTCCTGCAACCCGTTTTTTATCAATCTGGGGCTTGAAACAGGCGGAAAGCGGATCGTTTCAATGGCCCGTGACATCGGATTTACCCGCGCCGCGCAGTTCACCGACGACATCAAAACCCAGAGCGGCACCCTTCCGGACGAAGCGGAACTCGAGAACCCTGCAGCGGTTGCAAACCTTTCGTTTGGACAAGGAAGCCTGACCGCGACGCCGGTGCAGATCGCGCAGATGATCTGCACCGTGGCAAACGGCGGCTACGCGGTCACGCCGCGGCTGGTGGAGGGGTTTACCGACAACGGCCGCACCATCTATGAGCATGCGACTGCCTATGCGCCGAACAGGGTTTTTTCAAAGCGCACCTCGGACATCCTGCGGGAATTTCTCGTGGGAAATGTGGAGAACGGCAGCGGCAGGCCGGCCAAGCCGAATTACAGCACGGCGGGCGGAAAGACCGCTTCGGCGCAGACCGGCATCTACCGCACCCCGGGCGATGAGGACAGCGAGATCGTACACGCCTGGTTCGCGGGATATTTCCCTGCGGAATCGCCAAAATATGCGATTGCCGTGCTGGTGGAGGGCGGCGAATCCGGACAGGACGTGGCGGGTCCTATCTTTAAGCGGATCGCGGATGGGATTTACCTTTCAAAATCCTGACGGCGGCTTGTCTTTGCAGCTAAAATATGGTATGATATATTGGATAGAATGACTGCCTGAGGAGGGCGAGCCGATGCGAAATTACCTCGTTGTCACCGATTCCAATGCGGATCTGGTTCCCGGATATGCGGCCGCGAACGACGTCATTGAGATGGAGCTGACCTATACCCTGGATGACAAAACTTATTACTGCAACGATCCGGCGCTTTCCCGTCCGGAGTTTTATGCCCGGATGCGGGCCGGCAAGATGCCGATCACCGCACAGATCAATCTGGAGAGCGCGAAAGCGATCATGGGGCCCGCGCTCGAAGCTGGAAACGACCTGCTTTGCGTGATGTTTTCGTCGGCGCTTTCCGGCACTTACAACAGTGTGCGGCTGGCGGCGGAGGAGCTCGCGCAGGAGCATCCTGAGGCGAAGATCATCGTCCTGGATAGCTTGGCTGCTTCGGCAGGGCAGGGGATGCTGGTGGCGCGCGCGGTCGGCTACAAGGCACAGGGATTGACAATCGACGAAGCGGCGCGGCGCCTGCGCGCGGATATTCCACATCTGGCGCACCTGTTCACGGTGGACGACCTGAACCACCTGCACCGCGGCGGCCGCGTCTCGGCCGCGACAGCGCTTTTCGGCACGATGCTCGGCATCAAGCCAGTGCTGCACGTCGACGACGAAGGGCGTCTCGTCCCAACCGGCAAGGTGCGCGGCCGGCGCGCTTCGCTGCTTGCGCTGGTGGACGGGATGGAACAGCAGATCGACCGGGAACGCTGCGACTGCTTCGCCCTGAGCCATGGAGACTGCATTGATGACGCGCAGTTTGTGGCGGACGAGGTCTGCAAACGCTTTGGCCTGAAAAACTACACGATCAGCTATGTCGGCCCGACGGTCGGCGCGCATTCCGGTCCTGGGACTGTGGCGCTCTTTTTCTATGCAAAATATAAATAGGCGATCCACATTGATAAAGTGGATGGCAGCGCTGTTTACGGCGCTGATGCTGCTCGCGGGATGCGATGCGCCGGGAAAGGACGAGGGCCGCTACCATGCAGTCTATGCGGTCGCCGCGACCTTTCCGGAACGCGAACGGGACGAAATCGTGATCCGCAACGGCTGGTCCGCACAGTATTGTGAGAATCCGGACGGCGTGTGGCTTCTGATGGCGGACGGCGAAGAGCCGTTTCTATTCACCGGGCCGTGCTGGCTGGTGCGCGGGCCACAGGCAAAGGATTACCCGGCCTACTGTGTGACAACCGGCTGGACGGTAGCGGGAATTCTTGCGGAAGAATGAAATCCGTAGTTGAAATCGTAGCTTTCCTGTGCTATAATATTCTGGCTATGTAAAATCAGCATGATCCATGTGTGCCCAGACATGCGGGTATGCGGGTCCTGTGCGACAGAGCGCCGTGAACCATGTCAGGCGGGGAACCGAGCAGCATTAAGCGGTTTGTGATGTGCGCCGCAGGTAATCTGCATGTCCGCATTTGTGGGCACACATTTTTGTGTCAAAAAACCGGAATGGAGGTGGGAGGAATGTATCAGGCCCTTTACCGCAAATGGCGGCCGAAGGACTTTGAGGATGTGGTTGGACAGGATCATATCACCGTAACCCTCAAAAATGAGGTGGCTTCGGGAAAATTCTCCCACGCCTATCTGTTCACCGGTTCGCGCGGCACCGGCAAAACCACCTGTTCGAAGATCATTGCCAAGGCGGTCAACTGCCTGCATCCGGTCGATGGAAACCCCTGCAACGAATGCGAGATCTGCCGCGGCATTGATGAGGGTTCGATCCTCGACGTGGTTGAAATCGACGCGGCCAGCAACAACGGCGTTGACAACATCCGCCAGCTGCGCGAAGAGGCGTATTTCATGCCTTCGGTGGCAAAATACCGAGTGTACATCCTCGACGAGTGCCACATGCTTTCGGCCGGCGCGGTCAACGCCCTGCTGAAAATTTTGGAGGAACCGCCGGAGCATGTCATCTTCATCCTGGCGACCACCGAAATCCACAAGGTGCTTCCGACCATCCTGTCCCGCTGCCAGCGGTTTGACTTTAAACGTATCAAATCCCGCACGATTGCCGACCGGCTTTTGTATGTGGCCGGGGAGGAGGGCTTTTCGCTCACGGACGACGCGGCGCTCCTGATCGCCCGCCTTTCGGACGGCGGCATGCGCGATGCGCTTTCGCTGCTCGACCTGTGCACCTCTTATACCGGTGAGATCAACGTGCGGACGGTGACTGAAGCGGCCGGGCTTGCCGGGCAGGGGCATCTGTTCGATCTCGCTGCCGCCGCGATTGCGAAGGATCCCACCGCCGCCTTGCGCACCGTCGAGGCGCTCAGCGAAAATTCGGTGGACTTCGCGCGGCTCACAGAGCAGCTTGTGGGGCATTTTCGCAACTTGATGCTTGTGAAAACGGTGAAGGAGCCGGAGGAGCTTGTGCAGGCGACGCCGGAGGATCTCGAACGCCTGCGTACGCAGGCGAAAGGGATCACCCTGCCGCAGGTGCTCATGGCGATCGACCTTCTGCAGGAGACGATGGGGAAAATTTCCCGTACCGCCTTTAAACGCACCGAATTTGAGATGGCGCTTATCCGCCTTTGCGATCAACAGCTTGGAGGCGGCCTGGAGGGCGTACTCGACCGGCTGGAGAAGCTCGAACGCGCGGTGCGCACAGGCGTGCGGCCCGCGGCGCCGGAGCAGCCGGAGGCGGCAGCGGCGTCCGCTTCGCCGGCAGCGGCGGCTGTGCGGGCGAAGCCCGCGCAGGCCGGCGAAACGGCGAATTTGTCCGGGCAGGCGGCAGCGCCAAGCGCGCCAAAACCGGGAACCTCCGAAGTGATGCCGTTTCCCGACTGGGCGAAGGTGCTTTCCGAGCTGCAGCCGCACAACGGCGCGCTCTACGGCGCGATGATCGATTCGCGGGCGTATACGAGCGGCGACCTGATGCTGATCGACTGCGCGAACGACATGTTCCGCCAGCTTTTACGCACCAGCATCGCGGCAAAGGAGAGCTTGCGTGACGCGATCCTCGCGGTCACCGGCCGCAAATACAATCTGGGACCCTATAATCCCCAAAAGCACACCGTCGCCCAGAAAACGGACGACCCGCTCGAGGGACTTTTGAAGAAGGCGAGCGAACTGAACATTCCGCTCGAACTCAAGTAAACAATATTGGGAGGAATCATAAAGATGAAAGCAAGGCTTCCGAAAGGCATGGGCGGCGGCGCCCCGAACAATATGAACGCAATGATCCGTCAGGCGCAGAAGATCCAGGAGGATATGCGCAAGAAACAGGAAGAACTGGCAGAGATGGACTTCAAAACCACCGCTGGCGGCGGCATGGTGGAAGTGACCATCAGCGGCAAGAAAGAGCTCAAGGAGCTGATCCTCAAACCGGAAGTGGTCAATCCGGACGACATCGAGATGCTGCAGGACCTGATCATGGCTGCGGTCAACGAAGCGATCCGCACGGTGGAGGATACAACCAACGCTGAGATGGACAAAATCGCGGGCGGGCTGAACGTTCCGGGCGTGGTTTAACCTTTCAAAGAGATGACATACAATGTAATACCACTGACAAAACTGATCGAACAGTTTGAACGGCTACCCGGGATTGGCCGCAAAAGTGCGCAGCGCCTGGCGTTTCATGTCCTGTCGCTGCCGCGGGAGAAGGCGCAGGAATTTGCGGATGCGATTTTGGAAGCGCATGACAAGATTAAGAAATGCAAAATCTGTCAAAGCTTAACCGAGAGCGAGGTCTGCCCGATCTGTTCGGATACGGCCCGTGACCGCGGCATCGTCTGTGTGGTGGAAAACTCCCAGGACGTGATCGCTTTTGAGCGCACCCGTGAATATCATGGGCTTTATCATGTGCTGCATGGGCTCATTTCCCCGATGGACGGGGTCGGGCCGGATCAGCTCTACATCAAGGAACTGCTTTCCCGCATGGGGTCCGGCGAGATCGCCGAGGTGGTCATGGCCACCAATCCGACCGTCGAAGGCGAAGCCACCGCGATGTATATCGCGCGGCTTTTAAAACCGATGGGTGTGAAGGTGACCCGGCTTGCCTATGGCATTCCGGTGGGCGGGAATCTCGAATACGCGGATGAAGTGACCCTTTACCGTGCGCTCGAAGGCAGAAGCGAGATATGAGGGAATTTGGATGTCAAAACTAGAAGGACGCGGCGCCGAGGAACTCAAACGGATTGTCAAGTTCGGGATCACCGGCGTGGGGAACACGTTGGTGGATATGGCCGTCGGCGCGCTGCTTTTGTTTCTCGGCGTGAACGTCTACGCATCGAAATGCGTGGGCTACTGTGCCGGGATGCTCAACAGCTACCTGATCAACCGGAAGTGGACCTTCCAGACGAAGGACCGGTTCTTCAGCCTGCAGATGGTGCGTTTTATCGCCACCAACCTGATCGTTTTAGCGGTCAGTGTGGTGCTCATCAAGGTGTTTGTGGAATTTTTGGGGCTGAGCGACCTTTTCGCGATGTTGCTTTCCACCTGCTGCACGATGGCGCTCAATTTCATCATCAGCCGGCTGTGGGTATTCAAATGACAAAACTGCGCATCCGCGCATGACAGAAGGAGGGGAGCCTATTGGAACGCGCTTCCACCAAAACGATCACCTTAAACCGCAAGGCGCGGCATGAATATTTTGTGGAGGACAGCTTTGAAGCCGGGATCGAACTCTGCGGCACCGAAGTGAAATCGTTGCGCAAAGGCTCCTGCAACCTGAAGGACAGCTGGTGCGACATCGATCACGGGGAGCTTTACATCAAGCAGATGCACATTTCCCCCTATGAGCAGGGCAATATCTTCAACCGGGATCCTTATCGGCCGCGAAAACTCCTGATGCACCGGCGTGAGATCGCCAAACTTGCGGCGCTCGTGGCTCAGCAGGGTTATACGCTGATCCCTTTGTCTCTCTATTTCAAAGATTCCAAGGTGAAGGTGCAGCTGGGACTCTGCAAAGGCAAAAAACTGCACGACAAACGCGACGATATGGCACGTCGCGATGCGCAGCGCGACATTGACCGTGCTCTGCGCGATAGACAAAGAAATTAATTTCTGCTATAATGATCCGGAGGATGACTGCCATCCTCTTTATGGGGTCGTAAAGGTTTCGACGGGGATTCTGAAGTATGAGTAGCGAGTAGAGGAGCATGACCTCTATAAAACATGACGTTTTTAAAGTAAACGACAACGATACTTTAGCTTTTGCGGCTTAATTAAGCCGTCGTCCTACCGCGGAGTACCACGGCCGCGGATAGGGCGTCGATTAGTGGTGAACGATCTTGCGGAGCGGCCTCGTACGCATGATTGTATCAGGGGATACCGAGCTGCGTAGCCTGTCGGCTGGCGACGCGGCAAGGGAATTTTAAAGAACCGACTGCACTCGGAGAAACTTATATGGACGGGTTTTCGGACAGGGGTTCGATTCCCCTCGGCTCCACCAAAATAAGTTGACAGATTTCTGCAATGATAATCTGTCAACTTTCTTTTATGTAAGCTGTTTCTTGAACGATGGGGATTTATCTCATGCAATAAAAAGGAGTTAAAAATGGACAACGAACAACTATCAATGATGGATCTCGTTATTGAAGCCCATGTGGAATTGGACCGCCAGGGACCCGGCAGTGCGGAAGTGACGGTCAAAGCGCTGAGCTTTCTGGACAACATCGATCGCATATCGCGGACAGCGGATTTAGGCTGTGGAACCGGCGGGCAAACGATGGTGCTCGCGCAAAATATTGCGGGAAATATCGTCGGCGTGGATCAGTTTTCCGATTTTATTAGCGTATTAAATGAAAATGCAAAAAAACAAAATTTGCAGGAGCGGGTAACCGGCGTCGTCGGCTCAATGGAAAACCTTTCGTTTCAGCAGGAGGAGTTTGATCTCATCTGGTCGGAAGGAGCGATAGACAATATCGGCTTTGAAAAAGGGCTGACTTATTGGAATAGGTTTCTTAAAAAAGGCGGTCATGTTGCTGTGACATGCCCTTCCTGGTTTACGGACGAACATCCCGCGGAGGTCGAAGCATTTTGGGCGGAGGCTGGCAGCAACCTGGATACCATTGGGAATAATGTTTCAATCATGCAGAAAGCGGGATATATTCCGGTGGCGGCCTTTATACTGCCCGAAAGATGTTGGACCGATCGCTATTTTGTTCCGCGGCAGGCAGCGGAACAAGAGCTGCTGAAAAAATATGCCGGAAATAAAACAGTGGAAGCCTTTATTGAAAGCAATCATTACGAAGAAACGCTCTATTCAAAATATAAGCAGTTTTATGGATATGCCTTTTATATCGGCAAAAAAATATAGAAAAGTTTTCAAAATCCCAAAGCGGAGGAAACGCTGATTCCGCTTTCGATGAGAATTGGATTACATCGAAAAGACCGCATGAACAGTGTGTTTCATGCGGTCCCAATTTTTTCCGGCATATTTGGCGGGCTGAGCGTTTGAAAAATGATTAGACTTTGCCAAGCATGCGCCGGTTATTTCAGGGATTCGATAAATGCGCCGTAGGCGTCGTTAAAATACTGATATGGACGCGGATTTCCGCCGTTGGTGCTTTTGCATTGCAGGTCAGAAAATTCTTCGCCGGCGGCAAACAGCTCGCCGAGATAGATGGGAAACCCCGCAGCCTGCGCTGTTTTACAAAAGGCGTCCATCGGGTCGCGGGCGGCTTCAGACGCGAGCAGCCGCTGCTTCAGAGACGGATCAGTCCGGGCGGCTTCCGCGAGTTGTTCCAGCAGCTGGATGACGTTCATAGTTTCATGCATCCTTTCCGGTAAAGGTTTTTCTACCCAACAGTATATCCTTTTGCAGGGGAGAAGTAAAGACACGTCCCGGCAAAAGAATCGGAAGTTCCCGGAAAAAAGATGCTTGCGTCCTGCTGCGGCACGCCGGAAGCGGTGGCTATATGTGCGCAAAGCTGTTTGCAGGCGCTTGATCCCAGCTGGGCGCGGCGTTGGATCCACTCCATCCCGAAGCGGGATTGTATCGCTTTTTTGCACATGCTATAATAAGCGCGGGCAATTGGCTTTTTACCAATTGCTGCCCGCAACAGCCCAAACCGGCAAAGATGGTTTTGTGCCGCTTTGCAGCATGGGGGCCTGCGGCGACGCTATAATGAATGCAAAGCAAACAGCTTTTGAATAACGACGATTGGGACGGATGGGATGAAACGACTGGTAATCGGGATATTGGCCCACGTGGATTCGGGCAAAACGACGCTTTCGGAGGGGCTGCTTTACCGCGCGGGAGAGATCCGCAGGTTAGGCCGGGTGGATCATGGGAACGCGTTTCTCGATACGCACGAGCTGGAACGGGAGCGCGGGATCACGATCTTTTCAAAACAGGCGGTGCTGCGTTTGGGGGAAACCGAGCTGACCCTCCTGGATACGCCGGGACATGTGGATTTTTCGGCGGAGATGGAACGGACGCTGCAGGTGCTCGATTATGCCATCCTGGTTGTCAGCGGCACCGATGGGGTGCAGAGCCACACCGAAACGCTCTGGCAGCTGCTTGACCGCTACCGGGTACCGACTTTCCTGTTCCTCAATAAAATGGATCTTGCCGGCGCCGACCGTGCCGCGCTGCTTGCCACGCTCAGGCACAGGCTGGGAGACGGGTGCATCGACTTTGGCGCCGACCGGGACGAAGCCTGGCAGGAGAGTGTCGCCATGAGCGATGAAGGGCTGATGGAACGCTTCTTGGAAGCCGGGACGCTGACCGGCCGGGAGATTGCCGCGGCGGTGGCGCGGCGCAGCGTTTTCCCATGTTATTTTGGTTCCGCATTAAAACTGGATGGGGTGGATACTTTTCTGTCCGGTTTGGATCAGTATACCCTCGGCCCGGAATATTCCGCCGGTTTTGGTGCAAGGGTGTTTAAAATTTCGGTGGATGAGCAGGGAAACCGGCTCACCCATCTGAAAGTGACCGGCGGGAGCCTGAAGGTGAAGGCGCTGCTCACCGGTCAGGACATCAAAGGAGAGTCCTGGAGCGAAAAGGTGAATCAGATCCGGATTTATTCGGGAAGCAAATATCAGACAACGGAGGAAGCCTTCCCGGGGATGGTCTGCGCAGTCACGGGGCTCTCCCGTACCTATCCAGGGGAGGGGCTCGGCGTGCAGGCGGATGCAAAACGCCCCGCCCTGCGGCCGGTACTGACCTACCAGGTACAGCTGCCGAAGGGGGCGGACGCCCATACCGCGCTTGGAAAGCTGCGGCAGCTTGAGGAGGAGGACCCGCAGCTGCATGTCATATGGAATGAAGCGCTGCAGGAGATCCATGTACAGATTATGGGCGAGGTGCAGCTCGAGGTGCTCCGAAGCCTGGTGCGCGAACGTTTCGGGCTGGAGATCGGGTTTGGACAGGGCGGCATTCTCTATCAGGAAACCATCGCGCGGCCGGTGGAGGGGATTGGGCATTTCGAGCCGCTGCGGCATTACGCCGAGGTTCACCTGCTGCTGGAGCCGGGCGAACGGGGCAGCGGACTGCAATTTGCGTCCGATTGCCGGGAGGACGATCTCGACCGCAACTGGCAGCGGCTC
>Ga0079305_1001419_pt1 | contig 31765 bp, 33 predicted proteins | sample LMS_cellobiose_e_FD_79183 | JGI IMG/M metagenome (GOLD analysis project Ga0079305, IMG submission 79183) | Rumen-fistulated moose microbial communities from Alaska, USA - LMS_cellobiose_enrichment | ecosystem: Host-associated > Mammals > Digestive system > Stomach > Rumen fluid ... | reverse complement strand
ATTAACATTGCCGAAGTTCTTGCCGGGGACGGCCATCAGGTCGTCGTCTATTCAAAACGCCCGATGATTCCGCAGGCGGCGCAAATGCTGTCGGAAAAGCCCGGCAGGGTCGTGTGGGAAGAGGGGGACGTGCTTTCGGAGGAACGCATTGCCGAGGTGATGGAAAAGTATGGGATCGACTTCGTGGTGCATGCAGCGGCAATCACCCCAAACAGGGATCGTGAAAAGGAGCAGATGCGCACCGTTTTGCAGGTCAACTGCCTGGGAACACTCAATGTTCTGAACGCGGCCGCCAAACACAAAGTGAATCGCTTTGTTTACATAAGCTCGGTTGCGGTCTACGGAGATTCGGCGCAGCAATACGACCCTGTTTTTGAAGATGTAGTAAAGAATCCCCGAAGCACCTATGAAACCAGCAAATTTGCGGCCGAGCGCCTGGTGCGGCGCTATGCCGAGCTGCACGGGACCGACGCGGTTTCACTGCGGCTGGGGGATGTGTTCGGCGCGTGGGAATACCGCACCGGCGTGCGCGATACGATGAGCGCGCCATGCCAGGCGGTTTACCGGGCGCTGCGGCATGAGAAGGCGGTGCTCTCAAAACCCGGCGCAACCGGCTGGATTTACGGGCTTGACACCGCGCTTGCAGTGAAGGCCGTGCTAGAAGCGAAAGAACTTCGCCACTTCGCTTATAACTGCGGTGGCGTTTCGCGATGGCCGGTTTCGGACTTCTGTGAACTGCTGAGGACCTATATCCCGGACTTTACATATGAGATCGACCCGGAGAAAGAGCCGAATGTCAGCTTTTTCAGCGTGCCGGACAATGGGATGTTCGATATGTCCCGATTGGAGGAGGACGCCGGGTTCAGGCCGGTTTACGATTTTGAACGCGCAACGGCGCATTACATGGAATGGGCGCTTCGATATCCGGAGCTGACCCTCACCGAACCGAAGAGGTGAACGGATGAGCACCTACAAGCTTTTTCCATCTCGAGCGGCGCTGCGCGGTTCACTTTCGAAGGATTATCCGCCGGTTTTGACCGTCAACCCGGGCGATACAGTGGCCTTTCAGACGCTCGAAGCCGACTGGCGCATCCGGGAAACCGATTTTAAAGCCTCTGAAGAAGGGGACTTTTTTACTCAGCGTACCGAACGCGACGCTGGGCACGCGCTTTGCGGGCCGGTCGCAATACGCGGGGCGAGGCCCGGCATGGCGCTGGCGGTCACCGTTGAATCGATCGTGCCGGACACTTGGGGCTGGAGCCGGGTCGGCGGCGGAGATCCTGACCATCTCAGGCGCATCGGCTTTTCCGGGGCAGAATATTTTCTGCGCTGGCAGATCGATGTGGAAAACAGAGTCTGTGTGAGCCAAAGAGGCCATCGGGTACGGATGAATCCATTCATGGGCGTGTTTGCGGTGGCGCCGGCAGAGGTTGCGTCCGCGCGTACCCATCTGCCCGATCGGTTCGGCGCGAATCTCGACTGTAAAGAGATCGTACCGGGCAGTACCCTCTACCTGCCGGTTTTCGCGGAGGGCGCGCTTTTTTCCACCGGCGACGGTCACGCGGCACAGGGGGACGGCGAATGCGGATGCACCGCGATCGAGTGCCCGATGCGCGAAGTGCGCTTACAATTTGGGCTCTCCGACTGGGAGATCGAGCGGCCAGTCTGCAAAACCCCGGCCGGATGGATCACCTTCGGTTTCGCGGAGGATCTCACCGACGCGGCATATATCGCGCTCAGAGACATGGCAAAACTGATGCAAAAGCTTTTCGGTTATTCCCCAAAGGAGGCGCTCGCGCTTTGCAGCGTGGCGGTGGACCTGCGGATCACACAGATTGTGAACGGGCGGCGCGGCGTACACGCCATGCTGCGGGAAGATGCGATTCTGAAGCCGTGAGAGCGGTTTTTTGGAATAGAGAATGGCAACCCCAAAAATAAACCGGTCCTGCCGGTAAAATTTAGGAGGATTCAAATGAAAAAGGCAGTCTCTCTTTTGCTTACCCTCATGTTGGCGCTGACACTGTTGTTCTCAGGCTGTGGGAGCACCACCGAACCGGCGGCATCCGGAGACGCGAGCGGCGGCGCCGCACAGAGCAAAACAGCCACGGCGGCGGACGGCGCGCAGCTCAAGGAAGTGAGCCGCGAAAAGACCCTGATCTGGGCGGTTCCTGAACTGCCAAACGGCTGCGACAATGAGTTCCAGTACACCGCTGAGGCGCAGGAACTCGAACGTAACCTCTACGATTCCCCGCTTGCGTTCGAGACCTATTACGACGAGTCAACCGGCTTTATCCTGCCAAATTATGAAAAGATCGTCGGCTCGCTGGCGGAGTCCTGGGAGGTCAGCGAAGGCGGACAGGTTATTACCCTGAAATTCCGTGAGGGCGTCATGAGCCACGCGGGCAACGAGCTGACCGCAGATGATTTCATTTACAAATGGCAGCGCGGCTTCAACGTCATGGGCAACACCGGTACTTTCGGCGCCCAGAGCCAGCAGCTTCACAGCATGGACCAGATCGAGAAGATCGACAAGTACACCGTCAAGATCACCATGGACGCGGCCAACCCGATCGGTGAGGCCTTCCTGACCCATGTCTGCGGTCTCATCCTTGACAGCAAGGAATTCCAGGCGCATCAGACTGCGGAGGACCCCGACGCAACCGACTGGGCCTCCACCCATGCTTCCGGCTTCGGCCCTTGGAAACTGGTTGAATACACACCGGGTACCCGCGTTGTTCTCGACCGCTTCGATGACTACTGGGACAAGGAGAACCTGCCCTGGTTTGAGCGGGTCATCATCCTCGAGGTCCCCGAGTCCTCCAACCGCGCCTCGATGCTGATGAGCGGAAGTGTTGACGCGGCCACCAAGCTGCTCACCACCGAGCTGCAGCAGATCTCCGGCAACGACAAGGTTAAGGCCATGCACTACGACGGCAACAAGACCTTTATTGTCGGCGTCAACCACGAGGTCGAAGAGTTCCAGAACCCGAAGGTCATCCAGGCGATGTCTTTTGCAATTCCATATCAGGATATCATCGACACCGTTTACCTCGGCCAGGCCAAGCAGCTTAAATCGCTCGTCTGTTCCACCTATCCGCTGTATACCGACCAATATTTCCAGTATACCTACGACCTTGAAAAAGCCAAATCCCTTCTTTCCGAAGCAGGTTATCCGAACGGCTTTTCCTGCAAGATCTCGGTCGACAACACCAACACCCAGGCCGAACAGGTTGCGCTGCTGATGCAGTCGAGCTTCAAACAGATCGGCATCAATATGGAGATCGAGAAGATGCAGGCCGGTGACTACTATAACCACCTCTCGAACAAGAGCTTTGAAAGCCTCTACGCGTTTATCGACTCGGCGGGTGTCCCGGACACGGGCTTTGCGCTCCAGCTTGGCGCGCTGACCGGTTCGATCAACAACTGCGGCAAATACTCGAACGCCGAGGTCGACGAGCTGATCACCAGGATGATGTCCACCACCGATGCGGCTGTACGTGCCGAATGCGCTGACCGGCTGCAGGAGATCCTCGTCTGGGAGGATCCGTACTGCCTGTACATCGCGGAACCCGGCTTCGACCTGGCTGTCACCAGCGACATCGTGAACCCCCAGTGGGATACCATCCAGCAGATCCACTGGAATCGGATGTCCCGGCAATAACCCCGAAAATTTTGAAGCGCCCAATCACTGTTTGACCGTATCCGGGGAGGGGAGGAAGCGCCTCCCTTCCCCGGAATAAGGAGGGAATTACCTTGAAAATGCTGCGATACCTGGGGAAACGGCTCCTGGTCTTTATTCCGCTTTTTTTCGGCGTCATCTTTGTCGCCTTCGTGCTGATCCGCATGCTTCCGGGCGATCCGGCGCATGTTTTGGCCGGTGCGTTTGCCTATGAGGACACCATCGCCGCGCTGACCGAAAAAATGGGTCTGGACAAACCGGTTCTCCAGCAGTTCTTCATCTACATCGGCGACGTGTTCCGCGGGGATCTCGGCCGGTCGATGTTCACGAGCAGCAATGTGCTCGACGACCTGATCAAACGTTTCCCGGCAACCTTTGAGCTCATCACCCTGAGCATCATGGTTTCCCTGGTGCTCGGAATGTTCCTGGCGGTGTTCTCGGTCACAAAACCGAAGGGCGTCGTCGCAAAGATTTCGAATGTTTACGGCATGCTGGCCGGTTCGTTCGCGGACTTCTGGCTCGCGCTGATCCTCATCTATATTTTCTTTACAGTGCTCGGCATTGCCCCGGCCCCGATCGGCCGGCTTGACGTCATTATGATCCCGCCGCAGAGGATCACAGGCATGTACCTGCTCGACAGTATCCTCACCGGCAACTGGGCCGCCTTCAAGAACGCGGCGCAGCACCTGGCCCTGCCGGTGATCACACTGGGACTGATCAACGGCGCCGCGATCATGAAGATGACCCATTCCACCATGGGCGAGGTGCTTGATTCCGACTTTATCCACCATGCGCGCCTGATGGGGCTTGCGCCGAAGGTGGTGCGCGGATACGCGCTCAAAAATTCACTGCCTGCCGTTCTGATGGTGATCGGCAATATCTACAGCTACCTTCTGGGCGGCGCGGTGCTCATCGAGCAGGTATTCGCCTGGGGGGGCCTGGGGCAGTATGTCACACAGGCGCTTTCCAACAAGGACTACGTGGCCATTCAGGGGTTCATCCTGGTTGCAACTCTGTTCTCGATGGTGCTGTACCTGATTTTGGACCTGATCCAGATGATAATCGACCCGCGGATCAAGTATTAAGGGGTGGATGGCTATGAAAAAAGCAATCAATGACTTTTTTGTCATGCTCAAAAAGAATAAACAGGGGACAATCGGGCTGATCCTGATGCTGGTGATCATCCTGCTGGGCGTTTTGGCCCCGATTGTGGCCCCGTATGACCCGGAGATGACCAACGCGGCGCATGCCCGGCTGGGTCCGAGCCTTGCGCATCTCTTTGGAACCGATGAAACCGGAATGGATGTCTTTTCCCGCTGTATCTACGCAATCCGCATCGACGTGGTCATCGGCGTCTGCGGGACCTTCGTTTCGCTTTTGATCGGCATTCCCATCGGGCTATTGGCCGGTTACTATGAGGGGCTGGTCGGGGAAGTGATCCTGCGCCTTGCGGATCTTATCCAGGCGTTTCCGGCGTTCATCCTCGCAATGGCGCTGGTGGCGGTGCTTGGCAACAGCACCCAGAATATCCTGATGGTGGTAGCCTTTGTGAACGTCCCAATCTATACCCGCTTTGTGCGCGGCGAAGTATTGGCCATGAAAAGCCGCCCGTTTATCGAAGCGGCGCAGGCCGCCGGAATGTCGCCGCTTCGCATCATGTTCAAGGAACTTCTGCCGAACTCGCTGCGTCCGGCGTTGGTGCAGGCTTCTATCAACATCGGCGGCGCAATCCTCCTGACAGCGGGGCTCAGCTATATCGGCGCGGGCGTCAATGTGCCGACCCCTGAATGGGGCTCGATGATTTCGATCGGCGCGCCGCTGATCCTGACCGGACAGTGGTGGGCGGCTTTCTTCCCGGGCGTCTGCATCGGCGTAACGGTGTTCGGCTTCGCGCTGTTCGGGGATTTCCTGCGCATTTATCTGAACCCGGAGAGGAGATAGGAACATGCATAAAATTCTGGAAATCGAAGATCTGCGCGTGGGCTTTCATCTGACGCACGGCACTTCACATATTGTAAACGGGCTGAATATCTCTCTGGAAGAGGGGCATCTGATCGGGCTTGTGGGCGAATCCGGATCGGGAAAATCCGTTTCTGCGTCCGCCGCGCTCGGGTTTGTGCGCAAACCGGGATTCATCGAATCCGGCAGGGTGATCTTCGATGAGAAGGTCGATCTGCTCGCGCTTTCGGAACAGGAACTCCAGCAGTACCGCGGCAGCGCGGTGGGGCTCATTGCGGCGAACGCCCGCGGGCATCTGAATCCGCTGATGACGGTGGGCGAGCAGATTTCCAACGTCTACCGCGCGCACAACAAATGCACCAAAAAGGAGGCGTGGGACGCGACGCTCAAGATGCTCGAGGCGGTGGGGCTCACCGACATCGGGCAGCGCGCGAAATCCTATCCGCACGAACTGAGCGGCGGTATGGCACAGCGCTGCATGATTGCGATGGCGCTTATCAACTCCCCGCGCGTGCTGATCGCGGACGACGCGACCAACGGACTCGACGTGACCGTGCAGGCGCAGATCATGGACCTCATCATTACAATGCTGCGCGAACGCGACATGTCCGGTATCTTCATCACCCACGACCTGGGTGTTGTGGCTCAGTGCTGCAACGAGATTGCCATCATGTACTGCGGGCAGATTGTGGAATTCGCGCCGGTTGAACAGTTTTATAAAAACCCGGTGCATCCCTACAGCCGGCACCTGCTCTATTCGCTGCCGGAATACCGGAACGCGGCCCACAAGGAGAAGATGTGGGAGAACAACATGGATCCCATGAATCTGCCGGACGGCTGCCTTTTCCATCCGCGCTGCAAATTTGCCTGTGAAGGATGCAGGGTCGGGGATATCGGCATGGCTGAAGTGGAGCCGGGGCATTTTGTGAAATGCTGCAATATCGATGCGGCCTGCAAGACTGCGGCGGCGATTAAGGGAGGTACGCACGATGGACAATCTTCTTGAAGTGAAAAATCTGACGAAATTGTTCCCGGTGGGCTATAAAAAGAACATCACGGCCGTCAATGATATCTCATTTGATATCCGTCCGGGCGAAACCTTTGGACTGATCGGTGAAAGCGGTTCCGGAAAATCCACGGTGGGGCGCTGCCTTCTGAACCTCATCAAGCCGACGAAGGGAAAACTGGTCTATAAAGGCGTGGACTATTCCAGGTTTACGAAAAACCAGAAGGCGCTCATACGCAAGGAGATGCAGATGGTGTTTCAAGACCCGAACTATTCGCTGAACCCGCGCGTCACCGTATGGGATACGGTACAGAACACACTGAAGGTCAGCCGCGAATTTTCCCTGGAACAGCAGGAGCAGCTCACCAAGGAAGCGCTCGATATGGTGCACCTGCGGGAGGACAACTACGGCAAGTACGCCCATCAGCTCAGCGCCGGCCAGCAACAGCGCGTCGGTATTGCCCGCGCGATCGCGGCGCATCCGAACTTTGTGGTGCTCGACGAACCGACCTCCTCGCTGGACGTTTCAATCCGCGCGGAAATCAACGATCTTCTGCGCAGCCTGCAGGACGCAATGGGGGTTTCATACCTCTTCATCTCCCATGACCTGAGCACGATCCAGTATCTCTGCCACCGCGTGGCGGTCATGTATCTGGGCTCGATCATGGAATACGGCACGGTCGAACAGCTCTTTAAAAATTTTGCGCATCCTTACAGCAAGGCGCTGCTCGCATCGGTCATGGTGCCGGACCCGGACGTGAAACGCAGCCGTTACCGGCTTACCGGCGAGATCCCCAGCGCGATCAACCTGCCGAAGGGCTGTGCGCTGGCTTCCCGCTGCGGAGAAGCGGAGAAACGGTGCTTTACCGAAAATCCAGCGATGGTGGAGATCGAGCCGGGCCATTTCGTCAAATGCCACCATGCGAAATCCTGCCATGACTGCGCCGGATGCGGTGCGGACGCAGCGAAATCAAATGAATAAGGAAGGATCCCAATGAGATTAAAAGGTAAAATTGCGGTGATCACAGGGGCGAGCGCCGGGAAAGGCATGAGCCGCGGCTTCCCGGAGGGTTTTGCCCGGGAAGGCGCCGACCTGGTGCTCAACTATTATGGGCATCCGGCCGCCGAAATGGAAGCTTTTCGGCAGGAGCTGGAACAAAACGGCGTCCGGGTGATCCTGGCGGAAGGGGATATTTCACAGGAGGAGACCGCAAAGGAGCTCATCGATACGGCGATCAGGGAATTTGGAAGGATTGACATTCTCCTAAACAACGCGGGCATCTCAAAGCCGAAACGCCTCACCGACATGAGCTTCACAGACTGGCAGCGGACAATTTCCGTGAATCTGAACAGCGTTTTTCTCACCTGCCGCTATGCTGTGCCGCATATGATTGAACGGAAATTCGGCCGTATCATCAACATTGCGTCACAGGTCGGACAGAAAGGCAGCGTCGAGCATTGTCATTATTCCGCCGCAAAGGCCGGGATGATCGGCTTCACCAAATCGCTCGCGCGGGAAGTGGGTGCGTACGGCATCACTGTGAACTGTGTGGCTCCCGGCCCGATTGTGACCCAACTGATGGGCGAAGTGAGCGAGGAATGGATCAGGGGCAAGGCGGCGGAACTGGTTCTGCCGCGTTTCGGAGAGGTGGAAGAGGTAGTCCCGTCCGCGATTTTTCTGGCGTCGGAACCGGACGGAAACCTCTATACGGGCCAGACGCTTGGACCGAACCTTGGCGATGTGATGCTTTGAGCATCCGGATGGCGCAAATGAAAGATTGGAAGAGGTGTCTGGAATATGGAAATTAACAAAGCCCGCCTGTGGGACCGGCAGCAGCAGGTCGGTTCCATCGGAGCCGACCCGCAGGGGGGGATCAGCAGATTTGCCTGGACTCCGGAATATAAAGAGGCCTGCGAACTACTGATAAAATGGATGGAAGAGGCTGGGCTCGGCGTACGCGTTGACACCGTGGGGAATATCTATGGGCGTATGGAGGGAACGGAAGACCTTCCGGCGATCCTTTCCGGTTCGCATTTCGACACGGTCCCGAACGGTGGGAAATTTGACGGCCTCACGGGTATTATGACCGCGCTAGAAGCGCTGCAGACCATGCGGGACAACGGCTACAAACCACGCCGCCCGATTGAGATGGTCGCCTTTGTGAATGAGGAAGCAAGCCAGTTTTTGGGAGGTACCTTCGGCAGCAAGGCGATGTGCGGCGTATTGCCGCACGACTACCCCGATGTCACCAAGCACCGGTTCACCGGCGAGCCACTGCGGGACGCGATGCGTGAATTTGGCATGGGACTTGACCCGGACAATATCGAAAACAGCATCATTGACCCGAAAAATTATTGCTGCTTCATCGAAGTACATATCGAACAGGGCCGCTATCTGCTTGAACATGATCTGCCGCTCGCGGTCGTGACCGATATCGCCGGGATCAAGCAGTTCTATATCACGCTGAACGGCATCTCATGCCATGCTGGCGGCATGGCGATGGAGGACCGGCATGATACGCTTGCGGCGGCGGCCGCAGTCGCGTGCGAGGTGGAACGGCTGGCAAAGACCCTGAGTCCGAACACCCGCGGCACGGTCGGCTACATCCAGTCCGATCCGGCCGAACATAACATCATTGCGCGCCAGTCGGTCATCCCGGTCGATTACCGGGAGGCCGACGACGAAAAATGGCAGAAGTTCTATGACGATCTGATTGCTTTTGTGGAAAAGCAATGCAGCGAACGCGGGTTGACTTATTCGGTCACAACGACCATCGACGAACGGCCGTCTCACTGCCATCCGCGTCTGATGTCCGCTATCCATAAAGCAGCGGAGGGACACCGTATCCCGCACACTGAAATGATCAGCTTCCCATGCCATGACGCGGTCAACATCGAGCGGATTATGCCGATGGGGATGATCTTCCTGCGCAGCTCGAACGAGGGACTCAGCCATTGCCCCGAGGAATATACGACGCCGGAAGACCTGGAGGCTGGCGCGAACACCCTTTTGGGAACGTTTATTGACCTTTGCGAAAACGATTGGGAATAAGGAGCGAAATAAAATGGAACTGAAAAGAATTACAACTGATAAGGCCCCGAATCCGGGCGGCTGGTACTCGCAGGCATTTGTCGTGGGAGATTTTGTCTTTACAGCGGGTGTTACCGCGAACGACCCAGTGACGCAGGAGATGGTCGGCCCAGGCGATATCGTCCTACAGACCCGGCAGGCGATCAAAAATCTGGAGCAGATCCTGATTGCCGCGGGCACCGATCTCAAGCATGTGGTGAAAACGCTGGTCTTTGTCAGTAATATTGATGATTTCGCGGTGTTCAACGAGGAATATAAAAAATTCTTCCCCGTGGACCCGCCCGCGCGCAGCACGATGCAGATTGGGAAATTCAATAACGGCATGGTCATCGAGATCGAAGCGGTGGCCGTCCTGCCAAACTGAATGGATCGAAAGGATAAAAGAATGAGGAACGGCGGTGCCGTTCCTCATTCTTGTTTGTCGGATATCTATCCAGATATGACAATGGGTCAGGACGCGTCGCCAAGACGGATAACGGTCAGAGCGATGTCGTCAAAGAGAAAGCCTGCCTGGCTGGCGACGACCTGCAACGTTGCGGCGCCGTCCACACGGAAAGGCACAGAGAAGGTCATGGTCGCTGCTTCGGTTGAGGCGGTGAAAGTGTGGTTTGCCGTAGCGCCCGCGACTGGAGCCCCATTGAGATAGAGCTGCGCCAGGAGTGTGGAGGGGATCGTTGTATTGGGTTCAGGCGAGGCGGTGCCATGGAATGAGGCCTGATAGATGCCGGGCTGATGGATCTGGATGTCAGGGCTGCCCGCCTGGTGGGTTATGGCATTCCCGGAGATGAGCGGCGTTTCGTTGAATGTCAGCGCAACGCCTGCGGAGGTTGACTGGTCGGTAGAGTCGACCGTGGCAAGCACGTCGGGCGTACCGCCGCCGCCTGGTTCGCCGCGCGGAATAACGAAGTCGAATATCGCGTCGTTTTCATTGCCGGAGTTGATTACCTGTGCATCAGTTCCAGGATCACCGGTGATTACTGTACCGACTCGGATAGTCGCCGCCATTCCGGTTTCTCCTGTCGGCCCAGTGGGTCCAGTGGGCCCGGTTGGCCCAGTCGGTCCGGTCGCGCCAGTCGCACCGGTTGTTCCTATTCCAGTCGCGCCGATCGCGCCAGTGGGTCCAGTGGGCCCAGTCGGTCCGGTCGCGCCAGTCGCACCGGTTGTTCCTATTCCAGTCGCGCCGATCGCGCCAGTGGGTCCGGTGGGCCCAGTAGGCCCGGTTGGCCCAGTCGCACCGGTTGTTCCTATTGCGCCGGTAGCGCCGATCGCGCCAGTGGGTCCGGTGGGCCCAGTCGGTCCGGCCGCGCCAGTCGCACCGGTTGTTCCTATTCCAGTCGCGCCGGTAGCGCCGATCGCGCCAGTGGGTCCGGTGGGCCCAGTCGGTCCGGTCGCGCCAGTCGCACCGGTTGTTCCTATTCCAGTCGCGCCGGTAGCACCGATCGCGCCGGTAGCACCGATCGCGCCAGTAGGCCCGGTTGGCCCAGTCGGTCCGGTCGCGCCAGTCGCACCGGTTGTTCCTATTCCAGTCGCGCCGGTAGCACCGGTAGCACCGGTTGGGCCGGTGGGACCAGTTGCTCCGGTAGGTCCAATTTCACCACGCGGAATCACGAAGTCGAGCAGATGGACTGGACCTCCGGTCGCGCCATGCACCTGTGCCGGTTCTCCGGGTTCACCGGTGGTGGTGCTGCGTATGACAATGGTGTCAGCTGTTCCATCTGAGCCGGCAGCGCCGGTAGCACCCGTGACCCCAGTAGCTCCTGTGGCTCCTCTCGGGCCAGCGGGTCCCGGAAATCCCATTGGCCCCTGCGGGCCGGTCACGCCAGTCGGCCCAGTCGGCCCAGTGGGTCCGGTTGGACCTGGCACCGGGATTGGACAGGGAGGCGGACATGGCGGGCAGGGAGGCGGACAGGGTGGTACCGGCGGCGGACAGGGACACGGATTTGGCGGAGTCGGACACGGGCAGGCGGCCTGAGCGGACGAGCCGGTGCTGCCCGCCGGATACCTTGTTGGGTCGTTTGGATTGGGATATAAATTCATATTCATAATTGAACGCTCCAATATTATTGATGTCAGGGGGATACAGTATCCCATAACAGTATATTTCCATTGGGGTGCTTTGGTGTGCAAAGCTTTTGAACAGCCGGATGCGGTACGGCAAAAGAAAAAGGATAACGCCAATTTTTTTGGCGTTATCCTGAAAGCAGCTGGTGTCAGGGCTCCAGAGGCTTTTTGTTGTCGTAATAGAGGTGGCGGGGCAGGCCGTCGACCATAATGGGGGTCAGTTCGGCTTGGATGAGCGGGCGAACGTAGGTGAGAAAATCATTGGACATATAGGTGCCTTCCGTGTTGATCCATTCGCGCGGAACGACTTTTTCCACGTTTGCAATTTTATGTACGTCGTAGATATCGGTCGCGCATTGGTAGGGGTCGTTTGAAAGCCGTTTGAGAATGACCATCTTGCCGGACTCGCCCTCAAAAGCCTCCTTGACCGCCGCGCCGCCGACCTGGAACGCTTCGGTGATGTCGACGCGGGAAACAATGTGAGAAGCGCAGCGCTGCAGGGTACTGAATTCGATGGCACGGGTCTTGCAGCCGATTTCCCGCGAAGCCTTGTTCGCAAGGAACCGGGCGGTCCCGGCCAGCTGTTTGTGGCCGAATGCGTCCTCAAAGGTGACGTTGTCGGTCAGCTCGCAGACATAACGCCCGTCGGGAAGCTTGACCCCTTCCGAAACTGCGATCACCACCGATTTTTTGCGTTTTTGCACCTCGTCAACCCGGGAGATGAACCGGTCGATGTCGAACTGGATTTCCGGCAGGAAGATCATATCCGGGCCTTCACAGTCCTCACAACGTGCCAGCGCGGCCGCACCGGTCAGCCAGCCTGCGTTGCGGCCCATGATTTCGACGATGGTGACGTTTTTCTGGTCATAGACCAGCCCGTCACGGATGACTTCCTTGAGGATGGAGGCAATGTATTTTGCCGCGCTTCCGTAGCCGGGGGTGTGGTCGGTGACAGCCAGGTCGTTGTCGATGGTTTTCGGCACGCCCATGAAGCGGATGTCGCTGCCTTTTACCATGCCGTAATCCGAGAGCTTTTTGATGGTGTCCATCGAGTCGTTTCCGCCGATGTAGAAGAAGTATTTTATCCCGAGCTTATCGAGGATTGAAAAGACCTTCCTGTAGATTTCCTCATTCTCCCAGATCTCGGGCAGCTTGTAACGGCAGGAACCGAGATAGGAGGACGGGGTACGCTTGAGCAGCTCGATGTCGAGGTCGTTGCGAATATGTTCGGAAAGATCAACATAGCGTTCTTCCAGAAGCCCCTGGACCCCGTGCAGCATTCCGTAAACTTTTTCGGCGCCGCGGTCGCGCGCGGTTTTATAGACCCCCACAAGGCTGGAATTGATCACTGCGGTCGGTCCTCCGGATTGGCCGACAATAACGTTCCCTTTCATTGTCCTACCTCCTGGAACAGATTTGTTTGGTATTATTGTACTCTATTGGACAGCCACTTGCAAGCAAAATTTGTATAGGATTGTCGGTTCCGGTTTTCGCTTCTTTTCGTTTCTTGTGGAATATCACGAATGAATTTCCTGTTTATCCCAGATCGGCGTGTCGGGATACAAATCTTTGCCATGTGCGGGCCTCTCGTTATCCCATGATTGAAATGGGTCGGGAACACGGGTAAAAAAACACAGGACTTTTTCTTCCCGGAAAACCCCTTGACATTTCAGTTTTCTCCTTTATACTGGTGGGGATATGAATTATTAGAAGGAAGAAACGGAGCTATCATGGCGCAGACAACACATTGTGAAAACGGGATTACAGAGGGAGCCATCTGGAAACAGCTGCTCGCTTTTTTCTTTCCCATTCTGCTGGGAACATTCTTCCAGCAGCTCTACAATACAGCGGACGCCATCATTGTGGGGCACTTTGTTGGCAAGGAGGCACTCGCGGCGGTTGGCGGCGCGACCAGCGTGCTCATCAACTTTTTGGTGAACCTCTTTATGGGCGTTTCGACCGGCGCCACCGTTGTCATCGCGCAGTATTACGGCGCGCGCAACTTTGAGGAGGTGGAGCGCGCCGTCCATACGGCGGTCGCACTGGCGCTGACGGCTGGCGTGGGGATCATGGCAATTGGCATTGCCGGGGCAAAACCCGCCCTTGTGGCGATGGCGACGCCGGACGATATCCTGCCGCATGCGCTGACCTATCTGCGGATTTTTTTCCTTGGCACGGTCGCGTCCTTTCTCTATAATATCGGTTCCGGTATTCTGCGCGCGGTTGGAGATACCCGCCGTCCTCTTTATTTCCTGATTGTGGCCTGCCTCACGAATATTCTGCTTGATCTGCTCTTTGTGGTGAAACTGGGGCTGGGGGTGACGGGTGTCGCGGTGGCAACCGTCCTTTCACAAGTCATCAGCGCAGTGCTCACGCTGCTGGCGCTCTGCAAGGAGGGCAGCATCTATCAGCTTATCTTCCGCAAGATCCGGTTCTATCCGGGCATCTTGAAAAATGTTCTGCAGATTGGGCTGCCTGCGGGCATCCAATCGGACATGTATGCCATATCCAATATCCTGTTGCAGGCCTGTATCAATGGGTTCGGCACCAACGTGGTTGCCGCGTGGACCGCATTCGGCAAGGTAGATGGCTTTTACTGGCTGATATCCGCCGCGTACGGCCTTGCAATCACCACTTTTGTGGGACAGAACTTCGGCGCGCAGAAATATGACCGGGTCCGCAAAAGCGTGCGGGTCTGCATGGGAATGATCGTTGCGACCACCGTGGTGGTCAGCATCCTGTTCTGCCTTTTTGCCGAACCGCTGCTGCAGCTCTTCACAAACGATGTGGAGGTGCTGAAATATGGAGTGGAAATGATGCTGATGATGGCGCCCTTTTATCTTGTCTACACCGTTATTGAGATCCTTTCCGCCGCGGTGCGCGGAGCGGGCGAGGCGCTGGTGCCGATGCTGATCGTCTGCGGAGGCGTTTGTGTGCTGCGTGTGCTGTGGATTTTCTTCGTACTGCCGTTTTATCCATTTGTCGAAATGGTGGTGATCAGCTATCCCGTTACCTGGGCGATTACAGCGGTGCTTTTTATCATCTACTATCTGCATGGCGGCTGGCTGCGGCGCTGTATTGCCAAGGCGGGCTTTTCGAAGGAAGGGGAACCGCTGCAGCAGGAATGATCCGGCGGTTCCTTTTACAGAGTGGATGTGATATACTTTTGTGGGGTGATGGAAATGGATTTGCCAATGCTTGATTTTTTACAGGCAAAGAATATTTACACCGGGAGCGTGGGCGATTTCCGTTACCGGTTTCAGCCGGAAGCGGAGACGGTCAAGGTCTGGGCGTATGATACCTACTGCTTTGAATACTGCCGGGAGCATGACGGCAGGATGTTGGGCGAGGCAGAATTTTCGCTTGATGCTGACGGCCTGGCGAAGGCTGGGGAATGGCTCGGGGAGAAATATAACGCCTATTGAGAGGACAAAGGGCGGCTTTCCATCTGGAAAGCCGCCCTTTTTGCTTCAGTCGGTGTGCTGGGCAGCCTCGATCCCAGCGTACTGAAAGTCCCCGCCCTCCGGTTCGAACCGGTCTGCATTTCATATTATATCAGAATGAAACTTGTACTTTAGAAAGCAGGTCCTTCCGCCAAAAAAGCGCCGGAAAAGTTGCCTTTCCATGCAACTTTTCCGGCATTTTGGCGGTAAAGGTGAAAGGAGCGTTGCCGATGCATGTAAACGGATACAATCTGCGCATGACACGCGGGGACAGTGAAACCATCCACATCAGCTGTGAGAACGCGGATGGGACGCCGCATCCATTCCAATCCGGGGATACGGTCTATTTTACGGTGAAGAAGGATGTCAACACGGCAGAAATCCTGCTGCAGAAGATCATAACCATTTTTACCGAAACCGGAGCGGCACAGGTGGAGCTTGCGCCGCAGGACACGCGCGGGCTTTCTTATGGCGGGTACAAATACGATGTGCAGCTCAGCTGCGCGGACGGCCAGGTCATGACGATTGTCCCGCCGAACGACTTTCGGATCGGAGGTGAGGTGACTTATGATTAGCGGCAAAATCCCAACAGCGGCAAAACTGAAGGCAACCGTCGTCGCTGCGGGGCCGGCGGGGAAATCCGCTTACCGCTATGCGGTGGAAGGCGGCTATTCCGGGACAGAGGAACAGTTCTACCGGGATCTTTCCGGCACCGGGAGCGGGGTGGCCGGTATCCTCTATGTCAAAAGTTTTTCCGCTTCGGCTTTCCAAAAAAGCGGCCTGCAGTATAGCTGCCTGATTCCCGCGTCGGAGCACGGGCTCGGTCTGAGTGCGATGGTTACGGAGGTGCTTCGGGAAGCGGACGCGGGATACGGGAACGTGTGGTATCAGTATAAAATCCTGCCGAACGGGGACGTTGCGCTTTATTCAGCGGAGCCGTTCGATGGAAAAATTGTGATCGAAAAAATATAGGAGGAATTCATTTGGCATTAACAACCGTAAAGCTTGGCGATTTCATTGAAAACGTCATTAAAACGGTCAACGACAATTTCAGCGATCTGGAAGTCCGAAAGGTGGACGGCGCGAATGTTCCGACCAAAGTGAGCGAACTTTCAAACGACAGCGGCTTTCAAACAGCACAGCAGGTGGCGGAAGCGGTCGCCGCGTTGGCCGCCTCTGCGCCGGAAACGCTCGACACCCTGAAGGAGCTGGCTGACGCGCTTGGCAACGACCCCAATTTTGCAGCTACCATTGCCGGGCAGATTGCCGCGAAGGTGGATAAAGTGGAAGGCAAAGGGCTTTCGGCCAACGATTTTACCGATGCATTGCTCGCGAAACTGAACAGCCTTTCGAACTATACGCTGCCGGTTGGAGGGGAACTGCTCGGCGGCGTCAAAAACGGCGGGAACGTCACCATCAACGCGGACGGCACCATGACCGCGCCCGCCGCCCAACAGGGGGTGAGCGTAACCCGTCTGGATTTCGGTGCGGACGACGCGCGCTGGGGGCCTCTGACGGAAAACAGCTACACCTTGACAGTGGCTTCGTCTGGAAAATCTCCGATCGGGGTCTACCGCAAGGACAAAACGGCATACGGCCTTTCAATGAGTGATCTTGTGATTGACGGCGCAAACATTGCGGTAACAAGCTACGATAAATTTGAGGGGTATCTGCTGCTCATCTGAGCGCGGAAAAAATGGAACGGCCATTGGCCGTTCCATTTTTTAGTCCGGGATTCCCGGTGTTTCGGTCGTCTTTTTGATGTTTTGCAGGCCGCGGTTCACTTTTTCGTGGCTAAGCGGGATATCATAAATTTCACTGTAGGAATCCACTTCGGGCTCGTCGGCTGGGGCCGCGGGGATGAGGCCGGTGCATTCGGTGGCGGAAGCTACCGAAAACAGATCGTCAAACAGATCGCGGCCGTCGTCCGCATCGAACGGATGGGCGGACTTGGGTGTTTTCGGATCGGACATGATAATCAGCTCCTTTTTAAAGTTTCTTTTAGTGTTTCCGCATCCGCGACAACGATACATTGTCAAATTTTTTCACGAAAGATCGCCAAAACGAATATTCTGAGAAAAAACAGTCTCTGAAAGGCGGTCATTCTCATGGTACCAGTTTATCCGTATCTGCGTAAAGAAACGCAGTGCAAAAGTGTTCCCATCGCGTTTCCCCCGCAGGAACAGCTGACACAGCCCGGACTCGAGACGCTGATGAATCCGCGTCCTATTTTTGAAAATCCCTCCTATTGCGGCAGCGGGAAACTTTCGGGCAAAACAGCTGTCGTGACCGGCGGCGACAGCGGCATCGGCCGGGCGGTAGCCTGCGCTTTTGCCAAGGAGGGCGCGGATCTAGTGATCCCGTATCTCTGTGAGGAACGGGACGCGCGCGAAACAAAATGCTGGATCGAAAATCTGGGCCGCAGATGTCTGCTGATCCCAGGGGATCTGGGACAGCGGAGCAACGCGGATGCCGCTGTGGAGAAGGCAGTTGGATGCTTTGGAAAAGTCGATGTGCTGGTCAATAATCAGGCGGTACAGTTTGTACAGGAGAGCATCCTGGACATCTCCGCCGAACAGCTCGAAACAACCTTTCGCACCAATGTTTTTGCAACCTTTTACATGATCCAGGCGGCTTTGCCGCATATGAAGCGCGGAAGCGCGATCATCAACACCACCTCGGTTACGGCCTATCACGGGGAACCCAAACTGATTGACTACAGCGCCACCAAGGGCGCGCTCGCGGCGCTGACCCGTTCGCTGGCACTTTCGCTCGCGCCCTGCGGAATCCGTGTGAATGGGGTGGCGCCCGGGCCCATCTGGACACCCCTCATCCCCTCCTCCTTTTCCGCGCGGGAGGTCGCTGCGTTTGGCACCCAGACTTCGCCGGTGCCGATGCGCCGCGCGGGGCAGCCGTTTGAACTTGCGCCAGCTTATGTCTATCTCGCAAGCGACGACAGTTCGTACATGACTGGGCAGGTACTGCATCCGAACGGCGGTACCATCGTGAACGGCTGATTCGCGCAGAAAAAACCGGTCCGTAAGCACCTGTAACAGGCGTTTACGGACCGGTTTGGGCTATTCAGCGATTTTGAACAGGGTGAGCTGGATCGAAATAACAGACATTCCGTCTACCACGCCGGTTGTCTCGATTGGGGCTGTGTCCTCCTGCGCGATTCGAACAAGCGAAACCATGTCGCCCGCTGAAAGCCGCAGAAGGCTTGTAGCCGCGCAGGGGACGCTGGACGAACCGTCCGCACCGGCCCCGCAGCTTGCATTGCCGCTCGAGTCCGCGCCATTTTTTGAACGGACAACAAAGACGGCGGAATAACCGGGTGCGAGCGCCACCCGGTGGCTCACAAGGTAGACGCCGCTTTCCGCAATGGCAACGGCGTTGCCGGAAAGGATAAATCCGCTGGAGTTCGCGGGATTTGCATATTCCAGCGGCAGTGTTTCACCGGGCAGAATCCGCTGATTTCCGGCTGTGTAGAAACTCGCGTAAGCGGGGGACAGGCCCGGCCCTTTGGGCCCTGTGGGCCCGACGGGTCCCCTGGGCCCCGGAAGTCCGGCAGGCCCCTGCGGGCCCGCCGCGCCGGTTACGCCGCGTGGGATGACAAAATCGAGCAGGTGGTTGGGGCTGCCGGTCGCGTCGGTGACCAATGCGGGGAATCCCGGGTCGGCCGTGGTGGTACTGCGTACTGCGAGCGTTTCAATCCCGCCGAATCCCCCCGCTCCAGCGGGTCCGGCCGGGCCAGTCGCGCCGGTAGGGCCAGTCGCGCCGGTAGGGCCAGTCGCGCCGGTAGGGCCGGTTGGGCCAGTCGCACCGGTTACACCGGCGGGGCCAATGGGCCCCATCGGTCCCGGCATCCCGCACGGCAGAGGCGGCTCCTGCGGGGCGGGCGGCGCCGATGGACATGTGGACTCGGGTTCGTCCACCAGGCAGGATGACGGTTTTGGGGAAGGCGCCTCTGGATTCCGGCTGGGGAATTCCTGATCCAGGGAAGGCGGTTCCGGGCGGGACGCGGGTTCGGATGACGGTTGTGGCGATTTTGTCTGGGGACGGCTGCTGTGTGGGACAGGGATGACATATCGGTTCATAATACGCTCCAATCCGCCGCTGCGCGCGCCGGCATATCCTATGTAAAAATCCCGGAAAACGCATGCGCGCAGAAAAAAGGCCGCGTCTGTCCGGTATTTCTATTTATATTCTATGCAGCGGCGGAAAAATTGTCCGAAATCGAAAAAACTGCTATACGGATTGCTGCCTGTGAAACAAAAGAAGGAATGCTGTCATATAGGACGAAAAACAGAAACAGGGATGCCGCCAAACGGCGGCATCCCTGTTTTATAACGCTGTTAGCACTTCATAAGCCCGCGCCTTTGGCGGATCGTCGAATGCCAAAGAGGTCAGGGGAAACACTTTTTGCAGGGCGCGAGCCCGCGCTCCAGAGCCTGTGAAAGCGGGATTTCGGAAGCGTTTTTGATGTTGCTGCAGCCGGGGTCCGCATGGTATTTCCGGCCGGACGCGGTGATCCAGACTGTTTCTGAAGCCGGGTCAGCCGCGGCTTGAGCGGGTGAGGCTTCGGTGGAAGGCACGCTTTCGGAAACCGCCGCGGTGCCCGGTACAATTGTTTTCCCGTCCGAAGAAAGGACCACCGTTCCGTCGCGGTCGGTTCGGTAAACTGCGGCACCGGCTTCGGAAAGCGCCCGCAGGGTACTGCCGGCCGGATGTCCGTAGGAATTGCCCTCACCGACCGAAATGACCGCATATTTCGGGGATACCCGCTTTAGGAATCCAGCGGAGGTGGAAGTGTCGCTGCCATGGTGGCCGACTTTGAGCACGTCGGACTTCACATCGGTTGTGATCTGCTCCTCTGAAAGTGTTTCCGCGTCGCCGGTGAAGAGGAACGAGGTATCCCCATAGGTGACTTTGAGCACGGCGGAATAGTTGTTGAAATTGTCGTAGCTCTCCTGTACCGGCGCGGCGAATTCGAGCGCATAGCCTTCCGCCGGGATCATCTTTCCAGCCTTTGCGACGTTGATTTTCAGGCCCTTCGCGGCAACCGCGCCGACCATCGCTTCAAAGGTCTTGGAGGTGTGTGTGACCTTTGGCATATAGAACGCACCGACCTCTATGCCGGAGATGATGTCGGCCATTCCGCCGATGTGGTCGGAATGCGGATGGGTCGCAATCACATAGTCAAGCTTTTCGCAGTTCTGCTGTGCGAGATAATCTAGGATAGCCGGGCCGCCGCCAAGGTCGCCTGCGTCGATGAGCATCGTTTTGCCGTCCGGCAGTTCGAGATAGGTGCAGTCGGCCTGGCCGACGTCGAGATAATGTACCCGCAACATTCCGCCGGACGGCTGTGTTTGCACGTCTTTGCCCTGCGCGGCGACGCTGTCGGGCGGATTCTGGCTGCCGGAAGAGGCGGATGCGGCTGGAGTGGGCGCGGCGCACCCGAAAAGCAGAAAAAAAGCAACCGGCAGGGCGAGCCAGCCGGATTTACGAAACCAATTCATCTGAGAGACTCCTTTAGACATCAAAAATATTTTAAAAACTGTCCCATGTCCCTGGCAGGAAATGAAGGATACAGACGATGAGGATAATGAAACCCAAAGCCATCACGACAGTGTTTTCGGTGGTGTTCTGAAACTGGCTTGTCATTGTGAAACCTCCTTTTCCCCAGCTTATGAAGGAAACCGGCTCCGGGTGCCCGCCGTGCCGCCGTGAAAATGTGAAAAACGGCCTGGCCTATTCCATTTCATGGGATTCTAAAGTATACGAAAGGGGGAATCTGGATACGGGCCAAATTTCAGCGAAAGAAGGGGCTCATGGCACGGCCGGATCTGGAAGCGTGCCAGGACGCGCAGACCGTATCTCGGAAACAGACGGTGCGGGCCATGGGGGAAGCCGGGATGCCCATAGAACATCTGCGGATGCCGCTTCGGAAGTTTCGGAAAGCAGCGGAGCGGATGAAAAGCGGGAAAGAAGCGGGCCTTTAAAAAATCCGCGAATCCGCGGCGGCGGATTTGCGGATTCCTTTTATTTCACGAGTTCGTAGGTTATGATAACCGCCAGAAACAGGATCGCAAAGAAGAGCCACGGACGCTGCGCGTAGTGGTCGATCAGCCGTTTAAAAGGGCTTTTCTGTTTGGTGGTATTGCTGTAATCGATGTTGCTCCGGTAGCCCGTGTTGCCGCCGGCATGCGATTTTCTTTTCTTGTTCGCCAATCTAATCACCTCTTGTATTTAGTATAACAAAAGGCGGACAAGAACACAAGTGCCGCAGGCCTGTGTGAAGAGGAAAAAATCAGCAGAGTTTGCGCAGGGCTTCCTCGAATAATTGCATGTGCAGCGCTTCGTCGAGCGAAATTCGCTCAAGCATCTGTGAAACATACGGGTCGCGAATTCGCTGTGCTGCCCGCAGATAGCCTTCATAAGCGGATTTTTCCCCACGGATGTCGCAATGCAGCCCGGCGCGCAAATCGCTGGTGTAGTCGAGCATCCGCGCGTTCCACATCGGGCAGGCTGGCGGGCAGAGCGCTTGGTATTTTGGGTCGCCGCCAAGCAGTACGATAAGCTGTCCCAGAATATCCAGATGCTTCATCTCCACCATCGAAATCCGCAGGAGCAGCCGCGCCAGCTGCGGGTCCTGCGGACGGAAAACCCAGCTCTGATAAACATATTGGGCAATGGCGCCGAATTCCCCGGCCGAAGAGGCGAGTGAAAGCGAGAGAATCTGCGCGTAATTCTGGTTTGGCGCAGAAACTGCGACCGGCGGGTAAGGCGCCGGATTGGAAACCGAAATCTCGTTGCTCATCAAAAGACACCTCCCAATAGATGACATAGTCATATCTATTCGGGGGACTCTGAAAAGATGTAAACGAAAAATGCGCCCGCATCCGATACGCCCGCAGCCGTGAGCGGATGGAGTCTTTTCTTGTGAAAAGATGATAAAATACCGGTGTGGATTTGTGGCAAAGAGCAAAGATTATGTGTGACGCTTGACAGGAGAACCTTGTCCATGGTATTTTTTAAGTAGAATATAAACGTTTATAAGCGGTTGGGAGATGGTGAGTGATGGCGACAATCAAGGATGTGGCAAAATTGGCGGGCGTTTCGATCTGCACCGTTTCCCGCGCGCTCGCGGATAAAAACAATATCAAGCCCCAGACTCGGGAACGGGTTCTCTCGGCGGCGCGTGAGCTGGACTATAAACCGAATTTTTCGGCGCGCAGCCTAAAAATCGGCAGCACCAACACCCTGGGGTTAATCGTGCCGGATATCACCAACCCCTATTATCCGAAGGTGGCCAAAAGCATTGAGGAATATGCCGGCAGGCAGGGGTACATGATCCTTCTGTGCAATGCAAATGAAGAGCTGGAAAAGGAAAAACGCCTGGTCGAGACGCTTAAAAAGCGCAATGTCGATGGGGTGATTGTGCTGCCCTGTTCACAGCATATCGATCACATTCAGAGCCTTGAAAAGTCCGGCATCCCATATGTGTTTTTTAATCGAAGCTTTTCAGGCGAGCGTCATTGTATTCCGAGTGACAACTATTACGGCGCCTATACAATGACCAAATATGTGATTGAAAACGGCCATAAGAAGATCTGCGCGGCTTTTCTCAGTTTCGACAACCCGATCTATCAGGAACGTTACGAGGGGACGCTGGCGGCTCTGCGGGAGCACGGGCTTCAGGCCTGCGCGGAGCAGTTCCTCTTCAATGTCAGGAGTATCCAGGATTTTTATAAACGGATGCTGGTGCTTTTGGGCCAACCCGACCGGCCGACTGCCTTGGTGGCTGCCAACGATATGCTTTGTATTGGCGCCTACAGCGCGGCGAACGCCTGCGGGCTGCATGTTCCGGAGGATCTTTCGGTCACGGGATACGACAATATCCAGTTTGCCGAGATGATGATGCCGCCGCTGACCAGTTTTTTGCAGTCGGAGGATGAGATGGCGCGGACGGGTGTGGACTATCTGCTGGAACTCATTGCAGGTGAACAGCCCGAACCGCCCAAACAGCTGCGCGGCAGGATCATTGTGCGGCGTTCGGTCTGCGGGCCGAAGGGATGACGAACTGCAAAAGTCTGGTTCCTTTTACTACAAATCGGAGCGAAAGTTTGTAAAAAACAGAAAAGATCCGTAAAATCTGTTGACAGTGAAAATCGGCTGTGGTATCTTTTAGAAAACAAATTATAAACGTTTATATTTTGAAAAAACGACAAAAAGTTTTATAAGTTGCAATTTAACTTGCAGCTTTATTTTTCAAAATGAATTATAAACGTTTATAATTCAAAGGATGCAAGTGAAGAAAGGCGGATGATCAACAATGCTGGAAGGCGTAAAGATCCTCAGTTTCACACATTACCTGCAGGGCCCTTCGGCCGCACAGGCTTTGGCGGACCTCGGCGCGGACGTCGTCAAGGTGGAAGCCTGCAAAGGCGCCTATGAACGCGGCTGGTCCGGCTGCAACACCTACAAAAACGGCGTCAGTGTTTTTTATCTGATGGCCAACCGCAATCAGCGCGGCATCGCGCTCGACCTCAAATCTGAGGAAGGCCGCGAAGCGATCTACACTCTCGTACGGGAAAAAGGTTACGACGTGATCCTTGAAAACTTCCGCCCGGGCGTCATGGATAAGCTCGGACTCGGTTATGAGAAGATGAAGGAGATCAATCCCGGCGTGATCTACTGCTCCTGCACCGGGTACGGTTCAAGCGGGCCAAAAGTCAAAAAACCCGGCCAGGATCTGCTGATCCAAGGTATGAGCGGCCTTGCGGCGCTTGCCGGCCCGAGCGATCATCCGCCCATGCCGACGGGTACCGCGCTGGTCGACCAGCATGGTGCGATCCTCGCGGCGCTTGGCGTTGCGGCGGCGGTTTACGACCGAGACAAGACCGGAAAAGGCCACCGGATTGAAGCGAGCCTGCTCGGCTCAGCACTCGATCTGCAGATCGAACCCATCGGCTATTACCTCAACGGCGGAACCCTCACCCCGCGCACCGATACCGGACTTTCCACCCGTATTCACCAGTCGCCCTACGGTATCTACCGAACGGCGGACAAGTATATCACCCTTTCGCTCACCTCGTTTGAAAACCTTGAAAAGGCATTTACCCCCGGCGCGCTCGCGGGCTTCAGCGCGAAAGACCAGATGGACAACCGGATCGAGTTCGATAAGGTCGTCTGCCAGGAGCTGCTCAAGCGCACAACCGCCGAGTGGATGGAAATTTTTGAGGAGATTGGCATCTGGTACGCGCCTGTAAACGAATACGACGACGTGCTCAAGGATGAACAGGTGATCTACAATCAGGCGTTCATCACGATGGATCATCCGGTTGCCGGGAAGGTAAAAGTGCTTGGCCACGCCAACCACTACGACGGACAGCCGGTCCCGCTGCGCCGCCTGCCTCCCGAACTTGGGGAACACACCGCTGAACTGCTGCGCGAATGCGGATATTCGGACGAAAAAATCCAGGAACTGGTTGCCCAGGGAAAAGCCGTCGCGGCAGAAGGGACCCTTTAAAAATAGTCGTACCCGCTGTATGGACTACTTACAGTGATAAGAAAAGGAGAGAAAGAAAATGAAAAAACTACTTGCAACGCTTCTGACCGGTGCCATGATTCTTGGGACCCTTGCGGGCTGCGGCGGTTCCAGCGAAAGCTCCTCCGCCCCCGCCGGCAGCACTGCGGCTCCGGCTGCTTCAAGCGCCGGCTCGAAAGACACGCCGGCCGCGGATACCATCACCATCAAAATGGGCATGGTCGACCCGGACGGCAGCAACTTCCACAAAGGCGGCCTTGCGATTGCCGAAGAGGTGAAAAAAGCCACCGACGGCCGGATCACAATTGAAGTTTTCGCGGGCGGCCAGCTCGGCAATGAACGCGATATGTATGAGGGCGCCCAGATGGGGACCATCGACATGTTCACCGCGTCGAACGCGGTGCTCACCTCCTTCATCCCTGAGATGGCAGTGCTTGACCAGCCGTTCCTCTTCAATGATGCGGATGAAGCGCACCGGGTGATCGACGGCAAGGTTGGCGGCCTGATCGCGGAAAAAACCGCAGCGCAGAAAGTCCACACCGTCGGCTGGATGGATGTTGGGTTCCGCAATGTTTTCTCCACCCGCCCGGTTGAGACGGTTGCGGACTTCAAAAACCTGAAGATCCGCACGATGGAAAACGATCTGCACATCGCCGCGTTCAACGCGCTGGGCGCAATCGCAACCCCGATGGCTTCGGGCGATGTTTTCACCGGACTGCAGCAGGGCACGATCGACGCGGCTGAAAACGCGGTCGCGAACCTGATCGCCAACCGTTACTATGAGATCACCAAGAACGTCACCTACACCAACCACGTGTTCGGCTTCATGGGCGTGTTCATGTCCGACAAGGCATGGAACCAGATCCCCGAGGATCTGCGCGACGCTTTCCTCACGGGTGTGAAAGCCGGCGCGGATCAGCAGCGTCAGTTCCTGGTAGAAGCGAACGAAGCTGCCGCGAAAGAGCTGGTTGACCTGGGCGTCAACTTCTATGAGATCCCGATGGATGAAATGCGTGTGCTGGTCGAACCCGCGATGGAGCAGTTCTCCGACCGTATGGACCCGGCTTGGGTAGAAGCAATCGAGGCCGATAAAAACGCCGCGTAAAGCATAGCGTCCGTTTTCTGTCGGACGGTTCCGGCCGGGAGCATCCTCCCGGCCGGAGCTTTAAGGAGGGATTCATATGAAAAAGGTATTATCCGGGCTGCAGAAGATCGAAGATTTTATTCTGGTAGCCGCTTTTGTGGTCATGGTGCTTTCCGCGTTCGCACAGGTGGCCAACCGCAACCTGTTCCACGTGGGGATCTCCTGGTTTGAGGAGCTCGCGCGGTACTGTATGGTCTATATGGCGCTGCTTGCCGCCGAAGCCGGTCTGCGGGACGGCACCCAGATTTCAATTACCGCCATCACCGATAAGTTTCACGGCCTCGCGGGAAAACTGCTGCGCGCCGCAGCGAAGCTGGTTGTCATCCTCTTTGCGGCGGTTTGCTTTTTCAATTCTTTTACCATCCTGCAGACGCAGATCTCTTCGGGACAGGTTTCGCCCGGCCTGCATCTGCCGATGGTCGTTCCGTATTTCGCGCTGCCGCTCAGCTTCGGCATCATCACAGTGGTGCAGTCGGCTTCGCTGGTGATGCTGCTGCTGGATAAAACGGCAAAGGCCCCGGAAAAGGAGGAAAACGCATGACTGCCCTGGTCCTGTTTGGAACCTTGATTCTGATGCTGCTCATCGGCGTGCCGATCTCCGTCTCGCTCGGCGCTGCGACCATGGTGTCCCTGCTCACAGTCGACGTGCCGCTCGCGGTGATCCCGCAGCGGATGTTCACCGCGCTCGACTCTGTGTCAATCATGGCGATCCCGTTTTTTGTGCTTGCGGGGAATCTGATGACCGAAGGCGGCATCTCCCGAAGACTGGTTGATTTCTGCAACAGTATCATTGGAAATGTCCGCGGCGGCATGGCTTATGCGATGGTTCTGGCCTGCGCCTTTTTCGCCGCGCTTTCCGGTTCAGCGCCCGCCACTGTGCTTGCTATCGGCGGTATGCTTTATCCGGATATGATCCGCATCGGCTATCCACCCGCTCGCTGTGCCGGCCTGCTGGCTGTCTCGGGCGGACTTGGCCCAATCATCCCGCCATCAATCATTATGGTCGTCTACTGCACGATTACAAACAGTTCGGTTGGTGACATGTTCAAGGGCGGCATTGTCGCGGGCATTATGATCTCGATCGTGCTGGTCATCCTCTGCATCATCTATGCAAATAAGGAAAAATGGCCGAAAAATACCGTAAAACTTTCGGCTGGGCAGCTTTTTCGCAGCTTCTTCAGCGCGCTGCCCGCATTGCTTTTGCCGGTGATCATCCTGGGCGGAATCTATTCCGGTCTCATGACCCCAACCGAATCCGCCGCCGTGGCGGTCATCTACTCGTTTATTGTAGGTGTCTTTGTCTATAAAGAAATCCGCACGGAAAACCTATACCGCATCCTGCTGGAATCGGGCAAAAGCAGCGCGATGATGCTCTTCATCATTGCGACCTCGACCGCGTTTTCGTGGCTCTTCACCTTCTCGGGCATCTCCGGGCAGATGGTGGATGTGATCGTTTCGATGCATCTGGCTCCGTGGCTGTTCTGCCTGATTGTAGCGCTGATCCTTCTGGTATTTGGCACCTTCCTCGAGGGTATCGCGATCTGCGTGCTTCTGGTGCCGGTGCTCTGGCCGATCGCGCAGAGCCTGGGCGTACATGCCATCCATTTTGGTATGATTATGTGTACTGCGATCGTCATTGGCAATATGACCCCGCCGGTCGCTGTCAACCTGTTTGCGGCCGCGTCGGTTTCGAAGCTCAAGATGGGTGAAATTGCAAAAGGAGAGCTGCCGTTCTTCCTCGGGTTTGTGGGCGTGTTTTTCCTGTTTGTGTTCATTCCCGGGCTGAGCACGCTGCTGATTGGATAGCCAGAAAACAAATTTGGAGGCAAGCCCCATGCTTGAGGGTATGAAGGTTCTTAGCTTTGTCCATGGACTTTATGGCTGCGGTGCAAGCCAGATTTTGGCTGATCTTGGAGCTGATGTGGTGCGGGTCGAATGGGATCCCGAAAACCGTGGACGCCCTGGCAGCGATTACCGGAAAAATGGAGAAGGTATCTTCTTTCTCCTGACCGGACGCAACCAGAAAAGTTTTGCCGCCGACCTTTCGCGGCCGGGAGGCCGCGCGGCGGTGGTTCGATTGCTTGAAGAGTACGATACAGTGATTGAAAACTGTCCCCCGGGTTTCCTGGCAGGGCTTGGGCTCGGATATGAAACGCTCCGGACACGCTTTCCGAGGCTTGTCTGGTGTTCCTGTACCGCCTATGGAAACGGCGGCCCACGTGCGGGGGAGGTGGATGATGAACTGCTCATGCAGGCTGCCAGCGGGCTTGCCTGGCTCAATGGTCCGGGCAGCAAACCGCCGGTGCCGGCAGGTGCGGCACTCATCGAGCAGCACGCGGCGTCGCTTTTAGCCCTGGGGCTTGTGGCTGCGGCACGTGACCGGGACCGCACCGGAAGGGGGCACCTGGTCGAAACGAACCTGCTTTTGGCTTCACTCGATATGCAGATCGAAACGGTTGGTTACTATTCAAACGGTGGACGCTTTATCCCGCGGGTGGACACCGGCCTTTCGACCCGTATCCATCAGTCCCCTTACGGCGTTTACCACACAGCGGACGGATACATCACCGTTTCGCTGACCCATCATGACCGGTTGAGCCAAATTTTTACGCCGGGCGTAATGGATCGCTTCACCGAGCGGGACGCGATGGAGAACCGCGAGGAATTTGACAAAGTGGTCTGCGAGGAACTGAAAAAGCGTACGACTGCCGAATGGATCGCACTGTTTGACACGCTCAAAGACATGTGGTATTCCCCAGTGAACGAATATGAGCAGATGCTGCGGGATGAGCAGGTGATCTATAACCGTCCTTTTTTGCAGATGCAGGTTCCTGAGGCGGGGAAGGTTCAGGTTTTGGGGCATCCCAACCGCTATGACGGGGAAAACCTCCCGCTGCGCAGTACGCCGCCCGCCTTTGGGGAGGACACCGGCACGCTGCTGCGCCGGTGCGGATACACAGAAGAAGAAATCGAAGCGCTGGACCGAACAGGGACGGTGCAAATCCATCAGGAAAAGAAGGAGTAAATATGGAATATCAAAATAAAATGATTCTCGTGGAGAAACCCGCGAAGCATGTCGCGCTTCTGACGCTTAACAACCCGCCGCTCAACCTTGTAACCTTGGAATTGAGCGCGGAACTGCGCGATACCCTCTTTAAACTCGAACGGGACGACGAGGTGCGCGTCGTGGTGCTGACCGGTTCAGGCCAGCGTGCTTTCTGCGTCGGCTCGGATGTCAAGGAGTTTCCCCAGGTCTGGGACGATGTCATCGGCAAGAAGCTGCAGAAGGAGAACGAAACCTTCAATGCGATTGAATTCCTTGAGAAACCGGTGATTGCGGCAATGGAAGGCAATGTTTGCGGAGGCGGCTATGAGATGGCCATGGCCTGCGACCTGCGGATTCTTTCGGAGGCGGGACGTATCGCGCAGCCAGAAATCAACCTCGGTGTCTTTCCTGGCAGCGGAGGGCTTTTCCGCCTGCCGAAGCTGGTCGGCGCATCCAAGGCAATGGAGATGATGTTCCTTGGTGAATTCATCGACGCGCCCGACTGCCTGCGCCTTGGACTGGTCAACCGTCTGGCGCCCGCCGGCGAGGTGGTCAGAACCGCGCTGGAGATGGCCGCGCGTATCGCTGAAAAACCGTTTGAAGCGGTCAAACTTATCAAGAAGGGCGTGCGGGAGATCGGTATGGTGCCGACCGCGGAATGTTTCTATAAAAATCTCGACTTCAGCAGGACGATTTTCCAAACGCCGGACTGCGCGGAGGGCGTGGATGCCTTCTTGCATAAGCGTTCGCCGGAATTTCAATAAAAAGACGCAGGACGGCGTTCAGAGAGCGAGGAACTACTTATGAACAGACTGGCAACGGATGTGCTGATTGTCGGCGGCGGCGGCGCGGCTGGCCGGGCGGCCATCGCTGCCGCCGACGCGGGAGCGGATGTGCTCATCGCCACCAAAAAACCGCTTGGACTTGGCGGGACAACCACCTATCCGGTGGCGGAAATGGCCGGCTACAATGCGGGCAACCCTGCAAAACCCGGCGATGTCGAACGGCATTACCAGGACATCGTCGACGCTGGCCAGGGGATGGCCGATCCCAGGCTCGCCGCTATTCTGGCGGAAAACGCGCCGCGTACGGTGGCCGAGCTGGAAAAATGGGGCGTAGCTTTCGACATGGAAGGGGACGATTATTATATCTTCCAAAGCTGTTTTGCCAGCGCCCCGAGAACCCATGTCATCCGTGGGCACGGCGATCCGATCGTGCATGCCATGATGCAGCAGATCGCCTTGCGTCCGAACATCCGGGAGCTCAGTGGGATTACAATTGTGGAATTGCTGATGCGTGACGGCGTCTGCCGCGGCGCCTGGGGGATGGACAAAGCGGGCGGCTTCGTACGAATAGACGCGGGAGCGGTGGTGCTTGCGACTGGCGGAGCTTCCCAGGCGTTTGAAAAAAACCTGAATCCCGGCGATGTAAGTGGGGACGGTTATCTGCTTGGCTACGAAGCCGGAGCGGAGCTGATCAACATGGAGTTCATGCAGGCGGGTCTGGGGATCTCCCACCCGATTACGAATATCTTCAACGGCTATATCTGGGCCGCGCATCCGCGTTTGCAAAATGGCAGGGGAGAAAGTTTTGTGGAAAAATACCTCCCTGCCGGTATGCCCCCGGAACATGTTATGGATGAGCACCGGCGGCATTTTCCGTTTTCTTCGAGCGATGACTCGAAATATCTCGAAATCACCATCCAAAAGGAGATCTGCGCGGGAAATGCCTGCGCGCACGGCGGCATCTGCGCGGATCTGACCCACATGACAGACGCCTATGTGGACAGCATCCCGGACGACTGCGGGCTGCATCATATGTGGCGGGTCGCGCGCGATCACATGCGCGAAAACGGACTCGACCTTTTAAAACAGACGGTGGAAATCTCGGTCTTTGCACATGCTATTAACGGCGGCGTGCGTATCAACGAGCGCTCCGCCTCAAGCCTGCCGGGACTTTACGCGGCAGGGGAGGTGGCGGGCGGCCCGCACGGCGCCGACCGTTTGGGTGGAAATATGATGGTTACCTGCCAGGTATTCGGAGAAATCGCCGGGCGCAGTGCAGCGGAGTGGGCCCGCGGACAGAAAGGGCTGGCGGTGGATGCGGGAAAGCCTTCGGCGGCGCTTGAGGAGATCCTGCATAAACGAATCGATACCAATGCGATGATTGCGCACATGCAGAAGGTGAACCAGAAAAACCTTTTGGTTTGCCGCAGCGAGAAAAGCCTGGAACGTGTGCAGGAGCTTGTGCAGGATCTGCTGCGCGAGATTGAGCAGGCGCCCACGCAGGACGCGGTTCGCATGGACAATTTCCGCCTTTACAGCATGCTGGTTTCCAGCGGCCTGATGGCACAGGCCGCGCAGGGCCGCAAGGAGAGCCGGGGCGCGCATTTCCGCGAGGATTATCCGCAAACCGATTCCGCGCTCGGGAAGCCTGCCGTGCAGAAAAAGAACACCTGATTCTTTTTTCGCTTTCTTCTTATCTATCTTCATAAGGACTGGACGGCGGCAGAGATATGCCGCCGTCCAGTCCCGTTATTGCAGAAGAAAATTCCCGTCTGCGCGGGGAGCGGTTTCTACAATAAAAAGGGCGGGCAGCCTTGAGCTGCCCGCCCTTTTTTTGTTTTAATAAGAGGACCCGGTGCGGATATTCAGAGGCCGAGGTAATAGCCTTTATTGAGAAATTCCTCGGTCTGGCGCAATGTTTCGAGCGCACCGGAGTAATCCTGCAGCGCGACTGCCGCAGCCAGATAGTTGGTAAGCGACATTGGCGCGACGAACGAGTTT
>Ga0079305_1001418_pt1 | contig 31785 bp, 36 predicted proteins | sample LMS_cellobiose_e_FD_79183 | JGI IMG/M metagenome (GOLD analysis project Ga0079305, IMG submission 79183) | Rumen-fistulated moose microbial communities from Alaska, USA - LMS_cellobiose_enrichment | ecosystem: Host-associated > Mammals > Digestive system > Stomach > Rumen fluid ... | reverse complement strand
GTGTTTTTCACGGAAAAGTAGGAAAATTTAGAGGCCGTTACGTTGCGGAACGTAACGGCCTCTCAGGTCTTGAAATCACTGACTTTTTTAGCAAAGTAGGATTTTTAACCTGTCTTTCTGGTGCGCGGTACAGGACTCGAACCTGTGACCCCATGCACGTCAAGCATGTGCTCTACCAGCTGAGCTAACCGCGCAAAAGCGAGCATGAGTATAGTAACGCATGCGGGATAAATTGTCAACTCTTTTTTCGCGGCGGGCGAAAAAAACTGTATCGGATGAGGTGACTATTCAAAGAATACGCCAAAAAGCGGCGATTGTAAAGAGATAAAATAGCAGAAAATTCGACCGTTTTTTCTGCGTTTTTGAGACCTCGCTTTTCTTGTCAAACCGCCGGAAACCGATTATAATGAAAAGCGATTTTTGAGAAAACGACGGAGGGGCGCACCATGTCTGCTATCGGCTTTGACAATGAAAAATACCTGTCCATGCAGTCGGAGCATATCCGCGAGAGGATCGCGCAGTTCGGCGGCAAGCTGTACCTCGAGTTCGGCGGCAAACTGTTCGACGACTACCACGCCTCCCGCGTGCTGCCCGGCTTCCAGCCAGACAGCAAGGTGCGCATGCTTCAGCAGCTGCGCGACGACGTGGAGATCGTCATCGCCGTTTGCGCGAACGACATCGAGAAAAACAAGGTGCGCGGCGACCTCGGCATCACCTACGACGACGACTGCCTGCGCCTGATGGACTCCTTCCGCGCGCTGGGGCTCTACGTCGGCAGCATCGTGGTGACCCAGTACGCCGGGCAGAGCGCGGCGGACAGCTTCCTCAAGCGACTCGACACGCTCGGCGTGCGCGCCTACCGCCACTATCCCATTGCGGGCTATCCGTCCGACGTGAAGCACATCGTCAGCGACGAGGGCTTCGGCAAGAACGACTACATCGAGACGACGCATTCCCTCATCGTCGTGACCGCGCCGGGGCCCGGCAGCGGCAAGATGGCCACCTGCCTCAGCCAGCTCTACCACGAGCACAAGCGCGGCGTAAGGGCAGGCTACGCCAAGTTCGAGACCTTCCCCATCTGGAACCTGCCGCTCAAGCACCCGGTCAACCTGGCCTATGAGGCGGCGACCGCCGACCTCAACGACGTGAACATGATCGACCCCTTCCACCTGGAGGCTTACGGCGTGTCCACCGTCAACTACAACCGCGACGTGGAGATCTTCCCGGTGCTGCGCACGATCTTTGAGCGGCTGCAGGGCACGTGTCCCTACCAGTCGCCGACCGACATGGGCGTGAACATGGCGGGCAACTGCATCGTGGACGACGCCGTGTGCCGCGCAGCGAGCCGCATGGAGATCCTGCGGCGCTTCTACAACACGCAGGTCGCGCGCGTGCGCGGCGAGGCGGACGACGAGCAGCTGCGCAAGCTCGAGCTCGTGATGCAGCAGGCGGACGTGACGAGCGACATCTGCCCGGCCGTGGCAGCGGCGCTGAACAAGGCCGCGGAGACCGGCGCCCCCGCCGGGGCGATGGTGCTGCCCGACGGGCGCGTGGTGACGGGCAAGACCTCCTCCCTGCTCGGCGCGTCCGCGGCGATGCTGCTCAACGCGCTCAAGGCCATGGGCGGCGTCGACGATCAGCTTGACCTGATCTCCTCCAGCGTCATCGAGCCGATCTGCCGGCTCAAGACCGAGTATCTGCACCAGGGCAACCCGCGCCTTCACTCCGACGAGGTGCTCATCGCGCTGACCATGAGCGCGCTGACGAACCCCGTGGCGGCGCTGGCGGAAAAGCAGCTTGGCAGACTGCAGGGCTGCGACGCGCACTTCTCCGTCATCATCTCGCAGGAGGACATCCGCCTTTACAAGCGGCTCGGCATCCACGTGACCTGCGAGCCGCGGTATGAGGTGAAAAAGCTGTACCACAAGTAAGGCCGCAATATACAGTTATACAGTTATAGTAGATAGAGAAGCGCGCGGGCCGCGGCCCGCGCGCTTCCTTTTTCTATTTTACGGCTCCGCCGCGTTTTTGCGCACGCGCAGGCCGTAATGCTCCCGCGCAGGATCAAGCGTCACGACGGCGACGCCGCCCTCCCGGTCGAAGCCGAAGTCGTTCTCGAGCAGCGCGACCTCCTCCGCGTGCACGAGCGCCGCGCGCTGTGCCGTGAAGGTCAGCGTCGAGCCGAGCGTCGTCACGAGGTCGTAGCCCTGCGTGCTCGCGTCGCGCCCGCCGCCGGGATAGTTGGCGCTCGGATGCCGGAGCATCTGCGCTGCGACCGTCACGCTGCCGCGCGCGGGGATCGTGACCGTGAGGCGCCGATAGATCACGCGGCGCACCCAGAAGCACTCCATCATATCCTCCAGCATGCCGGCGAAGTAGCGCTCCATCGGGGCGTCGGACAACACGCCGTAGGCGCGCAGATGCTCGGCAAGGCAGGCCACGGCCCGCTCGCGCGGGAGGATCGAGAGGATGCTCGCATCGTCCTCGTCGAGGGCGGCGCGGCGCGCCTGATGATCGTCCAGCGCCATGCCGAGGGCCGCGCCGAGCGTGGTCTCGCTGCGCGTGACGGTCGCGCCGATCTCGCACTCCGTGCCGGCGTGAGCGCCGCTGTTGGCATACCCCTGCAGCGCATAGCCCGCAAGGTCGCCGCCGAGCACGAACACGTAAAACGGCCGCGCGTACGCGCCCGTCAGCGCGCCGTTGCCATAACCGAGCCGCTCCTCCGCGTCGCGGTGGAAGCTGTTCGCGCCGTAGGAAAACGTCCTCACGCGTGCGTCGTCCACCACGGCGCGGAACTGCAGCGACGCTGCCTCCGGCGCATCTGCGGGCAGGATATAATCGTCGATGCGGTAGACGACCACGGGCTGGCTGAGGTCGGGCAGGGCCGCAAGCGCCGACGCCTGATAGCTGCCGTCCGCGAGCAGGTCGCGGTAGGTCTCCCACGAGGCGGGTTCGGAGAGGTTCGCCGTGCCCGCCTCCCTGCTGCCCCAGGCTGCCGTGAAGCCGCCGGCGTAGGGCCCGGCCAGCACCTCCGCCGCCGTCGCCGCGCCGTCCACGGTGAGGGCGGGCAGATAGGCCTCGCCGTCGTACAGGCGCAGCGCCGCGGGATAGAGCAGCGTCAGCGTCCGGTCGACGTCCGTACCGTTCGTGAGAAGATAGGCATCTGTCACGATTGCCTCGGCGCGATAGGCGTGGTAGGTCACGATCTCGCCCTTTCCGTTGACATAACTCTTCTCTGTTTGCTCGTAGGGCGAAAAGTCAAAGGTCGTCGTCCGCTCCGTCGTGACGCCGGACGCATCGCCCACCGCCGTGAGCGGGAACACCGGCCCTTCATAGGACTGGTAGAGATCGCCGTTTGCATTGTGGCCGCTGCTGCCGAGGCCGGGCAGACGGATGCGCCCCGTGCCGACGCCCGCGGCCGTCACGACCAGGGCAAGCGCCGCAGCCGCAGCCGCGACGCGCGGCCACAGCCGCTTTTTTTGAAACGTGTGGCGCTCCGCCTCCAGCACGAGCGCATCGTCCAGCGCCGTGAGGGCGGCAAAAATCGTCTCTGCGTTCATAGCTCCGCTCCTTTCGCTTCCAAGGTGCGGCGCAGGCTCGCCCGCAGGCGGCGGAGCCGCTGCGCCGTGCCGTTCGCCGTGGCGCCGCGCTCGCGCGCAAGGTCGCGCACGGCGTCGCCGTACCAATAGCGGCGCAGGAACAGCGCGCGGTCGTCCGCCGTCTGCGCGCGCAGCCATGCGCCGATCACCTCGCTCAGCTCGCGCCGCTCGAGCGCGCGCTGCACGTCCTCGGCCGCGGGAACGCACTCGTCCAGCTCCGCGAGCAGCGCCCCGCCGCCGCGCTTGTCCGCCTCCCGCGCGCGCAGGCGCGAGATCGCAAGGTCGCGCGTGATGCGGCCGAGGAACGCCCGCAGCGACTGCGGCACCGCAGGCGGGATGCGCATCCACGCGGCGTGCCAGGTGTCGTTGACGCACTCCTCCGCATCCTCGCGCTGCGCCAGCAGATGATCCGCGATGCGCCGGCAGAACGCGCCGTATTTGCCGGCGGTCTCCGCGAGGGCGCGCTCGTCGCGGGCAAAATACAGCGCGATGATGGAAGAATCCTCCATGGCTCCTCCCTCCTCTCTGCCCGATATGCCGCAAACGGAAGCGAAATGTGACAATGCTATTGAAAAAAAGCGGGGACGCGTGTCCCCGCTTTTTCTACTGCGCCGTATCCTCCAGCTCGTCCCTGCCGATGGCCATGCCCCGCCAGCGCCGGGGAAGTCCCTGCGCGATGAGCGGAAACAGGTTCTCGGACTCGTTCGTCCGCTGGACGTTATAGGTGCCGTATTGGTTGATGAGATCGAAGCAGCTCTCCGGCTGCCCGAAATAGGGCTGCACCGTCGGCGCGGCCTCGTAGGGGATGCCGCGATCCTTCTTGCCGGGCATACCGTCACCTCCCGGGGCAGTATGTCCGCCCGCGGGCCGCGTTATGCGCGCAGGCTCGGCGGATAGATGCCCGCGTCGTGCAGGGCGCGCAGCGCCGCCTGAACCTTGGGCTTATCCTCGCGGTAAGTAACGCCGAACCACCTGGCGTCCGAGTGGAGCACGGAGACCGAGAGCTCACCGCGCTCGATCAGCTCGCCGACCATGCTGGGCAGCAGGCACTCAGCCTTGATATTCTCCGGCGGGAGGGCGCGGAGAAAGGCGTCGAAATACGCCTCGAGCTTGCCGAAGATCCAGGGCGTGAAACCCCAGAAATTCATGGACACCGGCGTGTCCGGCGCGTAGACCGGGCCGTCCTCGCCGTTCTCAACGTCGCGGATCTCGCCGTTCGGGAAGGGCTTGAGCTTGAAGGTCTCGACGATTTTCGTCAGCCGGTCGTCCGCCACGTGGCAGACGCCGCGCGTGACGGTGCCGTTCTCGCTCACGGTATTTTTCAGGCTGTAGCCGACCATCGTGGCGCAGCCCTCCGCCGGCAGGCGGCAAAGCTCCTCATAGACGGTGCGGAACGCGTCGACCCCGTAATAGTCGTCGGCATTGATGACGGCAAACGGCTCCGACACGCAGGCGCGCGCGCAGAGCACCGCGTGCGCCGTGCCGAAGGGCTTTTGCCGCTCCGCCGGGATCTGGTAAAAAGCGGGCACGCTGGAAAAGTCCTGATAGGCGTAGCAGACCTCGACGTTCTCACCCTCCGCCGTCTTCAGGCGCGCGATGCGGCGGCCGCAGAGCTCCTCCATCAGCTCCGTCATGTTGGGCTTGATGATGAACACGACCTTTGTGAAGCCCGCGCGGATCGCGTCGTAAATGGAGTATTCCATCAGGATCTCGCCGTTGGGGCCGATGCCGTCGACCTGCTTGTTGCCGCCGTAGCGCGAGCCCATGCCCGCCGCCATGATGACCAATGCTGCTTTCATATCGTCCCTCCTCAGGAAACGTTATCGTTATCCATAGTATAACCTGCCGCGACGGGGTTTGCAAGCCCATATGAGACCGGAAAGAAGCGCCGCAGAGGGGAGAACTGCGGGCGCAAAAGAAACGCCGCAGGGAGACCCTGCGGCGTTTGGCGCGGAATGGATCAGTCGATCTTCTCGATCTTGGCGTCGGCCGCGTTCTTGCGGACGGACTCGATGCCGTTGAGGCAGCTGGCGATGGCCTTGTACCCCTCGGATACGGCGATGATCTGGCCGTTGGTCGCCTTCAGGCGGAAGCGGAACTCGCCGCCCTTGTCGGTGTAGACCTCGAACTTCGGGTTCTTCTCCTTGGCGAACCCCTCGACGGTCTGGTTTTCGAGCGCGGCGATCGGCGCGTTCTTCTGGACGCTGGCGATGCCGTTGCGGCAGCTGGCCTCGGCCTTGTAGACCTCGGACGTGGCGATGACTTCGCCGTTGCCGGCCTTGAGGTCGAACTTGATGCCGGTCTTCGTGGTCTTGATCACAAACTTGCCCATAATCGAAGCCTCCCTGATGATTCTTGTAATTTTTGATTGTGAGGGACGGGACTTCCGCCGACCGGCGGCCGATCGTCCTGTTCTTTTTCATTTTACGACAGATTTTTCCGTTCGTCAATGCCTGTTTGTTGCCATTTCATCCGGTTTTTTCATTTTCCGTCCGCTGCGCTCAGCGCAGCATCCGATTCTGCACGGCCACATACTCCAGCCCCCGCTCGCGTGTGCGCAGCAGCTCCGCGCGCAGCAGCTCCTCGAACGCGCGCAGATAGTGCGGCACGGCGCGGTTTTTGAGCCGCACGAGCTGCACCGGCGCCGTGCGGCGCAGCGCCTCGCTCGGGAAAACATACAGCCGCTTGTCCTCATCCCGCTCGTTCCGGTTGAGGTCGATCACGATGTCAATGACCATGCCCGGACAGATGGCAATAAAGGGCGCGCGCTTGCAGATCATGAACTGCGTCTCAAAATCGCTGATCTGAAGCACCGTATGCGCGCGGATATCATAGGTGGTGCCGCTGCGCATCAGCATCGTTTCGATCATCTGGATGCCGGTGCTGATGTTCAGATTCGTGACGAGCGGGATCTCAGACGCCTCGCTGAGCGAAATATCAGAAATAAAGCGGCGGATGCGGACTTCGTAATCGTTCGGAAAAAAATGCTTCATCGTTCCGCGCGAAACGACAAAATAGTAACTGTCGTCGCAGACGTTTTCGACGGAAAAGCTCTGATCCGCCGGCGTCCGCACGCCGAGAAACAGATCCAGCGCGCCGCTGCGCAGCTCCTCGCACATGGGTGCCGTGTCGTTCAGGTGCGTCTCGATCTCCACATGGGGAAAGCGCTCGTAATAGGCCGGGATCACCGCCGCCAGCAGACGGCGCGCACGCGCCGAGTTGATGCCGAAGCGGAAAAAACCGTTTGCGCCGGCGCGGATGCTGTCCAGCTCCAGGGCAAAGCCGTGCTCCAGATTCTGAACGGCGACCAGGTGCCGGTAGAGCGCCGCGCCCGTCTGCGTCAGGCTGAGGCGCGGACTGCGCTCGAACAGCGGCGTGCCGTATTCTTCCTCCAGCTTGCGGATGTAGTTGCTCATGCACTGCTGCGTCACAAACGCCTTTTCCGCGGCGCGCGTGAAATTCAGCTCCCGCGCCGCCAGCAAAAACATGCGGTACTTCGTCTCCATCCGCGCCTCCTGTTGGCTGTTAGCACAGGCTTCTCCGATTTTTACCGCTTTGATTGTGGCATATCCAACAAGGAATGTCAACATTTTTATTGTGATAAATAGAACAACTCTTTGTTTTACATTGTGGTTTTTCTTGAATTACAATGGGATCGTCAAAAGGCGGCGGCAGCGGATGGCTGCACCGCGAAAAAGAAAAAAGGAAATGAGGATGAAACGATGAAGAAAAAGGTATGTGCGCTTCTTCTGGCTCTCGCGATGGTATTCTCTCTTGCAGCGTGCGGCAGCAAGAGCAGCAGCTCCACGAAGCTCCCCAGCGGCGCGATCCAGCTCTACTGCCCGTTCAAGGCCGGCGGCGGCACGGACCTGATCGCCCGCGTCCTGGTCGAGTACATCAACAAAAACTACAACACGAACATCGTGGTCGTCAACCAGACCGACGGCGGCGGCGCGGTGTGCTACAACACCGTGAAGAACGCCAAGGCCGACGGCCGTGTGCTGCTCTACTCCCACTCCTCCATGTTCGGCACCTATCTTGCCGGCGGCCACGACGTGAACCCCGGTACGGACTATGAGTACATCAACGGCTCGACCATTGCGGGCGGCTATTATCTTGACGTGCCCGCCGCCTCCCCGTTCCAGACGGTCGTGGAGCTGGTCGACTACTGCAAGGCTCACACCGGCGAGGTGACGCTCGGCGTGCAGGCCGGCTCGATGTCCAACTACATCATCGCGGAGTTCGCCGCGAACGCCGGCATTGAGTTCAAGTACGTCGAGACCGGTTCCGGCGACGCCGACCGTGTTGCGGGCCTGCTGGGCAACCTGTTCCAGGTCTCCCTCGTCAACGCCGCCCAGACCACCGCGTATGTGGAATCCGGCGACCTGCGCTGCCTGTGCTGCCTCTCCGACAAGGGAGACGTGACCGGCGTCCTCGCCGACGTGCCCGAGCTCGATGCCTATGGCATGAAGAAGGGCGAGGTCGGCACGCTGTGCTTCGTCGCGCTGCCGCTCGGCTGCGACGAGGGCGTCAAGGCTGCGTTCTCCGAGGCGTTCGAGGCCGCGTATAACGACGAGGGCGTCAAGGAGCAGCTGCACAAGATCAACATGGATATGCAGCCCTGCGTGACCGGCGCCGACGCGGCCGCCGCCGTGGTCGAGAACTACAACCTCTATCACAGCCTCGCCGCGGACTTCGGCCTGCTGGCTCCCGGCCGCTGATCCGAATCGACCCGCATCCAATGAACGGGGGAAGGGCCTTCCCTTCCCCCCGTTTTTATTCAAAAAAGGAGTTGACCGTATGAACCGTCACCATTGGATCAGCCTCGGGTTCATCCTCTTCGGCGTGCTCGCCATTGTGCAGGCGATGGGCATCCAGAGCATCTACACCGTCGCCACCGAGGATATCGGGCCCAAGATGTTCCCGATCTTTGCCGCCTGCGGCATCATCCTCGCCTCGATCGGCAAGCTGATCACCGCGCCGCGCGGCAAGATCGCGCCGTTCCTGAACAAGCAGGCCTGGATCCGCATCGGCGTGATGCTGGGCATGTTCGTGCTCTACTACCTCGGGCTGCATTTCCTGGGCTTTTTGATCTCGACGCCCGTGTTCCTCTACGCACAGATCCGTTACATGTCGCTGCGGAAGGTGCCGGTCGTGAAGTCGATCATCATCTCGGTCGTCCTGACCGCGGTGCTGTACTTCCTCTTCAACAACCTGATCCGCTGCATCCTGCCCACGGGCATCCTGTTCTGAAAGGAGGAGGCAACCGATGATCGGACAAATTCTCGCCTCTCTCTTTGCGCCCGGCACGCTGGGCCTGATCTTCATCGGCGTGGTGCTCGGCATCATCTTCGGCGCCATCCCGGGCCTCTCCGCCTCAACGGGCATTGCGCTGATGCTGCCGCTGACCTTCGTGCTCAGCCCCACCTCGGCGCTCGCGTTCCTCGGCGGTCTCTTCGTCGGCGGTTACTCCGGCGGCCTGATCTCCGCCATTCTGATCGGCGTGCCCGGCACGCCCGCCTCGGTCGCCACCGTGTACGACGGCTATCCCCTCACCCGCAAGGGTCAGGCGACCCGTGCGCTCTCGGTCGGCATCATCTGCTCGGCGCTGTCCACGTTCCTCAGCGTACTCGTGGCGATGCTGTTCTGCCCGCCGCTCGCACGCATCGCGGTGAACTTCGGTCCGTGGGAGCAGTTTTCCCTGTGCTTCACCGCCATCATCCTGGTGGTCACGATCTCCAAGGGCAACATGTTCAACGGCCTGATCTCGGCCTTCCTTGGCATGCTGTTCGCCACCGTCGGCTCTGCCCCGCTGGACGGCGCCATGCGCTTCACCTTCGGCAACTACAGTCTCTACGGCGGCATCAATGTGCTGGCCGTGATGATGGGCATTTTTGCGATGACCAGCCTCGTGGGCAACTTTGCCCGAGACGACATGGACTGCCCCGAGGTCGACACCAAGGGCATCAAGGGCTTCGGCGTGACCCTGGCCGACATGGCGAAGCACGCGGTGCTCTATCTCAAGTCCTTCTTCATTGGTCTCTGGATCGGCTTCCTGCCGGGCATGGGCGGAGGCCTGTCCAACATCGTGGCCTACGTGCAGGCCAAGAGCTCGTCCAAGACGCCGGAGGAGTTCGGCAAGGGCTGCATCGAGGGCGTCATCGCCTCCGAGTCTGCGAACAATGCCTCCGTCGGCGGTGCGATCATTCCGATGATCGCGCTGGGCATCCCCGGCGACGCCTGCACGGCGATGCTGCTCTCCGGTCTGATGATCCAGGGCATTGAGGCGGGCCCGCTGCTGATGACCAACTCCAAGGCACTGGTCTACGCGTTCTTCCTTTCCCTGTTGCTGAGCACGGTCATAACGTTCCTGCTGCAGTTCTTCGGCATGCGCTCCTTCCCCTATATCCTCAGGATCCCCACACACTATCTCTACGCCGCGATCTTCGCCATCTGCTACATCGGCGTCTACTCCAACTCGATGTCGCTGTTCACATGCCTGCTGATGATCGGCTTCTGCGTGATCGGCTTCATCCTCGCGATGGGCGACATGTCCTCTGCGCCGTTCATCCTCGGCTTCATCCTGGGTCCCATGCTGGAGACCAACCTGCGCAAGGGCCTGACCTATACCACACAGGGATTCCTGCCGTTCATCACGCGCCCGGTCAGCGGCGTGCTGCTGCTCGTGGCGGTGTGCTCCCTGTTCTGGCCCTTCATCCGCGACCGCCGCGCCGCCAAAAAGGCGGGCAAGACCGTCGCCGAGGTCCAGATGGAAGACGCCAAAAACAACGACTGATCGATCGGAGGACACAACGCATGACCAAAGCAGAATGGGAAACCACGATCCAGGCAAAGGCTGCATCTCTGGATCACGGGATCAGAGAGTATACCATGTCTCCATGGCGCTTTGCCCAGAAGCCTTTTCACATCATCGACAACATCTATTACGTCGGCACGCAGTACGTCTCCTGCTATCTCATTGACACCGGCGAGGGACTGATCCTGATCGACGCGGGCTTCTACCAGACGGCGTACCAGATCGTCAACAACATCTACACGCTCGGCTTTGACCCGAAAAACATCAAAAAGCTGCTGCTCACGCACGCGCACTTCGACCACTGCGGCGGCGCCGGCGCGATCCGGGACGTGTCCGGCTGCGAGATCTACCTCAGCCGCGACGATCTGTTCTTCCTGACCGAGCGGCGCGACCTGATCTATCACGAGGACGAGGTGCCGGAGTTCCCGGTCGATCACTTCTACAGCGACGATACGCCCGTCGTCCTCGGCAACACCGTGATCCGCACTGTCGCCACGCCGGGCCACACGCCTGGGACCACCTCCATGTTCTACACCATCCGGCACGGCGGGCGCGTGCTCACCGGCGCAACGCACGGCGGCATCGGCCTCAACGGCATCTCCCGCGGCGAGCTGCAGTGCAACCGCCTGCCGCTTTCGCTGCAGGATCGCTATATTGCAAGCCTCAAGCAGCTGCTTGCGGTGCATGTGGACGTGTGCCTGCCCTCGCACAACAAGCACGCCCCCTATTTTCTCGCGGCGGCGGAGCGCGACTGCCGGCCGGAGTCGTTCATCGACGAGACGCAATGGCCCGCCATGCTCCGCAGCATGCTCACGCAGGCGGAAGATCTGGCGGCGTCCGGCGTTTGAGCGAAACCACGCAAAAAGGATCGAAAGCAAATCGCTTTCGATCCTTTTTTTGTCCTATTCGTGCGAAATACGTGATATTGCGGCAAAAAAAGCAGCAGCGGACGCATTGAAAACGCGCCGCGGCCGTGCTATGATGGATGCAGATCATCGGTGCGGCAGGTCCCGCCCACGGGGCGGCCGCCGCAGCCGCTGCGGGAGATGTTGACCGACATGCAGAAAAGAATACACTACGGCTGGATCATCGCGCTGACCTGTTTTTTGATGGTCGCCATCTCGCTGGGGCTGTGCAACTCGCCGCACGGGCTCTACCAGATCCCGATCACGACCTCCACCGGCATCAGCAGGGCGCAGTTCTCCGCCATCTCCACCTTCCGATTCGCCGCCACGGCGCTGTTCAACTTCTTTTTTGGGCGGCTGAGCAGGAAGTTCGGTCTGCGAAAGCTCGCGGTGTTCGGCCTTGCCAGCCTCTGCGCCGGACTCACGACGCTCTCCTTCGGCTCGGTGCCCGCGGTGTTCCTGGCGGGCGGCTTCCTGCTGGGCATCGGCAGCGCCCTGTCCACCACGGCGACCTCCTCCGCGCTGATCTCCAACTGGTTCTCCGCGCACCGCGGGCTGGTGCTCGGCGTGGTGCTCTGCGCGAGCGGCATCGGCGGGGCGCTGTTCTCCCGCCTGGTCTCCGGCTGGATCGCGCGCCTCGGCTGGCGCGGATCCTACCGTGTCTCCGCCGCGATCGTGCTGCTCACCGCCGTCGGCGCGCTGCTGCTCCTGCGCGAGCGGCCGAGCGACAAGGGTCTTGCGCCCATCGGCCGGCAGAGCGCGCCCGAGACGGAGAAGCCCGCGGAAAAGACGCCCTCCGGCATCACGCTCGCCGCGGCCCTGCGCTCGCCGCGGTTTTACGTCATCATGGTATGTTCGTTCATCGTCGGCCCGCTCAACAACCCGATTTACGTCACCGTGCCGGCACAGATGGCGGACAAAGGCTTCAGCGCCGAATCCGGCGCCGCGATCCTCAGCTGGATCTTCATCTCCATCGCCGTGTCCAAGGTCCTGCTCGGTGCGATCCACGACCGGATCGGCCTGATCCCGACACTGACCGTCTGCTTCGCCTCGAACCTCATCGGGCTCACCCTGCTGCTCACGGGCACAAGCCTGACCGGCTATTACCTGTTCGCGCTGATCTTCGGGCTCTCCGTGCCGCTGGAAAACCTGATCCACTCGCTCGTCGCCGCAAGGGTGTTCGGCAGAAAGGATTTCTCCTCCTTCGTCGGGATCGCCATCGCCCTCTGCTCCATCGGCATCTCGATCGGCAACTATCTGATCGGGCTCTGCTATGACCTCACCGGAAGCTACCGGCTCTATATCATCGTCTCGCTGATCCTCTCCGCCGCGGCCTTCGCCGCGCTCGTGCTCGCGGTGCGGACGGCGCCCGCGCAGGAGGAATGAGCCCGCGCCGGGACAACGGCGGAAACCGCCGACCGAACGCTCCGGAACGGAGACCGCCGACCGCGGCCGCCGTCCCGGAGCGCGTATGTTTTCCGCAGCGGCGGCATATACATGGGGCAACCGAATGGGAGAGGGTGCTTCATGAAGGGAAATCTGGAAGAGCGGGCGTGCAGCCTCGCCGCGTACATCATAGAGAACCGCGCGACCGTGCGCGCCGCGGCAAAGAAATTCGGCGTTTCCAAATCCACCGTGCACAAAGATCTGCGGGAGCGGCTGCCGCTGTTCAACCGGACGCTGTATCTGCAGGTCAGGGAGGTGCTGGACGAAAACAAGGCGCAGCGGCACATCCGCGGCGGCATCGCCACACGCAAAAAGTACAAGGGCGTTTAGGAACCTTTCGCGGCGCGGCAGCGTCTATACCGGTGTGGGCGCGCGGCCGCGGGGACTGCGACGCGGCACGCGCCGGTTTTTCCCACTTGTAGAAGCGTCTCGGGTGGGATATAATAATGGATCGTCGGGCGGACACAGCCCCGGGTGGGAAGGATCTTGTGAAAAAGAAAGCGCTGTCACAGCAGGGCAGAGAACGCCTGGCCGTTCTTTCGCTCTCCCTCTTGTTTTTCGTGACCGCGGCCGCGGCCGCCGCGGCCTGCGCCGTCCGGCCGCCCGAAAACACGCCGGACGACGCACAGACGCTGCTGCCCGCAGTCGTGCCGGATGAGAATGCGGCGGAGCCCGCGGAGGACGGGATCCCTGTCATCCCCGGACGGCAGCGCAGGGAGTTCTGCTACACCATCCTGCTCTCCGGCCTTGACGACGACAACGGCGGGAGCGACACCAACATCCTGATGCGCTTCGACGCCGTGAACAAGACCATCGATCTGGTCAGCCTGCCGCGCGACACGCTGCTCCACCACACCTGGCGCAGCAACAAGCTCAACTACGCCTACGCCGCCGGAGGGACGGAGCTGCTCCGCACGGAGATATCGAACCTGCTGGGCGTGCCTGTGGACCGCTGCGTCACGGTCGATCTGCGCGGCTTCATCCGGCTGATCGACAGGATCGGCGGCGTCGATTTCGACGTCCCGGCCGACATGGACTACGACGACCCCGCGCAGGATCTGCACATCCACTTTGCCAAAGGGCTCCGCCATCTCAGCGGGCAGGAGGCAATGGAGGTCGTGCGCTGGCGCAAAAACAACGACGGCAGCGGCTATGCCGCCGCCGACATCGGACGCATCGGCACCCAGCAGGCCTTTCTCAAGGCCGCGGCCGGGCAGCTGCTGCGCGTCAAAAACGTGCCCGCCCTCGCGGAGATGGTGATCGCCTGCGTCAGGACCGATCTCACGCTCGGCAACCTGATCTGGTTCGGCAACGAGGGCATCAACATCGGACTCGAGGGGCTGCGCTTCCACACCCTGCCGGGCGACGGGGCCGCGCGCTATCGCGGTGAATCCGTCTACGCGCTGTTCCCCGAGGAGACGCTCGCGCTGATCAACGAGGCGCTCAACCCCTATGACCAGCCCATCACGATGGAGGAGACGGACATTCTCGTCCCCTGAGAAGCGAGGTACCCCATGACGCTGAAACGCCGCATCCTGTTTCTGCTGCTGCCGCTTGCGCTGCTGCTCTCCGCAGCCGCGCTGGCGGCGGACGACCCGACCCGCTCCGCGCCGGCGGAGCCCGGGCAGACTGCCCTGCTGCCCCTGAGCCGTACATACGACGGCCGCTTCGCGGACGTGCCCGGGGACGCGTGGTATTATGCCCACGTCGCCGCCGGCTATGAGCGCGGACTGTTCGAGGGGCGCGACGAGGCGCATTTTGCCCCCGGCGAGCCGGTCAGGGTGTCGGAGCTGGTGACGCTCGCGGCGCGCATCCGCGCCGCCTACGATGGCGAGACGATCCCCGCGGGCGCGGAGGACGAGCCCTGGTACCGGCCTTACGCCGCCTATCTGAGCGAAAAAGGGCTGCTCGGCGCCGCGCTTGCGGAGCTGTGCGACCAGAACGCCACGCGCGCGATGCTCGCGGGCGTCTTTGCCATGGCGCTGCCCGAGGAGTGCTACGACGCGCGCAACGCCCAGGTCGTGACCGACGGCTACGCCATGCGCCGCTTCATCCGCGACGTGAACGACTACACGCCCTATCAGGCGCAGATCCTGTGGCTCTACAAGCAGGGCGTGCTCAACGGGATGGACGAGGCGGGCAGCTTCGCCCCCGGCGGGGAGACGACCCGCGCCGAGGTCGCCGCAGTGGTGACGCGCATCGTCGATCCCGCGGCGCGGCTGACGCTCGCGTGGAACGTGCAGCCCTATGACTCCGCGGCGGGCAGGACGCTCGCCTCGCTGATCCCGGCGCCGGAAGCTGCGCCCGAGGCTCCCGATCCCGCCGATGCGGAGGCGGTCGACGCCGCGGTGCGCGCGATGCTCGCAGACGACGGAGACAGCCTGACGCTGCGCTACCCCGCGGCGCTCGACGCGCAGCGGCTCGGCGCGCTGACACGCGCCTGTCTCGAGCGCGTCAAGACCTATGCCGAGCAAATGTACAATACCGTGCAGGCCACGGCGTATCCCGACGGGACGACGGTGCTGGCCTTTTCCTCCTCCGCCGGCGGCGAGGCGCTGACCGAGCGCCGCGCACAGGCGGCCGAACGCGCCGCCGCCGTGCATGACACGCTCTGGGAGCAGGGCATGCTCTACAACGGCATGACGGAATATGAGAAAGCCTGGGTCTATTTTGTCTGGCTGTGCCAGAACTGCGCCTACGATCACGGCGCGGGAGACGATTCGCCCAGTCACCTCGCCTGGCGCGCGCTGCAGGAGGGACTCGCCGTGTGCGACGGCTACACCGGCGCCTACAACCTCCTGCTCAAGCTTGAGGGCATCGCGTGCAGCGCCGTTTCAAACGACGAGCACATGTGGACGCTCGCCGTGCTCGACGGCGTCGCGTACCACATCGACACGACCTGGGGCGACCGCCTCGGCATGATCGACGCGAGCTGCTTCGGCATGAGTGAAGAGGAGGCCTTCGCGCTGCACGCCTGGTAAAAAAACAACGGACAACAGCGCCTCGGGACGGTTTCTGCCCGTCCCGAGGCGCTGTTGTTTTTGCCGGCCTCACGGCCGGTCGTCCAGATACAGAAGGTTGGTGAAGAGCGCGCAGCTGCGCTCGCGGGCGTAGCGGTCATACTCCCATCGGTTTACGTAATACTCTTCTCCCCAAGAGGAGATGCGCATCCACTCCCCGTCCAGACCCGTCGCCACGACGAAGTGGGCGCTTGTGTGGTTCGCGGGGGCATACGTACCGTTCGGCAGGCGGCGATAAAACGTCAGCTCGCCGCGCCGCCAGAAGCGCGGCAGATTCGGCCCCACGGACAGCAGCACGGGCACGTCCGCACGCAGCAGCTCCTCCGCCCTCCGCCAGAAGCGCTCACCCGAGGCGCACCAGCGCGCGCGCTTCGCAATGCCCGCGCGGTGCAGGCAGACGTTCATGCCCAGCGCAAGGCGCAGCCCGTCGATCCCGAGCCCCGGAAGAAGAGGCAGGGCGCGTTCCGTTTGGTTTACATAATCTCTATATTCCTGCCAGGTAAGCTCCGTCCGCCCGGTCAGGTAGAGCAGCATATCCGCACAGGCGATGACGCCGCAGCCGCAGCGCTGAAAGTTCCTGCTCGGAAACCACATCTGACTGCCGCCGTAGGACGCGCCGCGGTCGCGGACGCAGAGATACGGACGCGACAACGAAAATTCCATCGTTCCCTCCTTCATGCAAGGCCGGAGCGCGCCAGGATGCGCGCGGCGCTCATCTGCGGCGAGATGGTCTCCTCGCTCTCGAGTGCGACGGCGCCCGCCGCGGCGCCCAGCGCCGCGCTGCGCGGCAGCGGCTCGCCCCGGAGGTACGCCCAGACGAGCGCGGCGGTCATCGCGTCCCCCGCGCCGGTGGCGCTGCGCAGCGACGCCGGCGCGGCGCTTTGCCAACACAGGTTCTCTCCCTCCGCCGCAAGCACGCCCTCCGCGCCGAGCGAGAGGAACACACGGCACACGCCGCGCGCGAGCAGCGACCGCACGGCGCGCTCCGCGTCCGCGCGGTCGGCGATCCGCCCGCCGGAGAGCACCTCCGCCTCAAGGCGGTTCGGCTTGAGGGTGTGCAGCCGCGGCAGGACCGCGCGCAGACGCACCGCCTTTGCCGTGGAAACGGGGTCGGCAAAGAGCGGCGCCGCGCAGCGATCGCAGAGGAAACGGATCGTCTCCTCCGGAAGATTTGCGTCGAGCACGACGGCGGCCGCGGTATCCAGCTCCGGCAGCAGCGGGGCGAGATAGTCCGGCGTCAGCGCATCGCAGATCCCCATGTCCGACACGGCGAGCGCCATATCGCCGCGCTCGTCGTTGACGAAAAGATAGACGGACGTCGCCGCGTCCGGCACGCGCAGCGCGCGCGAGAGATCGATGCCGAGCGCGGCGCAGGAGCGCGCAAGCTGCGCACCGTAAGCGTCGCCGCCGAGGGCGGTATAGAGCCGCACGGGCACGCCGAGCAGACGCAGATTGTGCGCCACGTTCCGACCCACGCCGCCGAGGCTCACGCGCACGCGGCCGGGATTCGAGTCGCGCGCCGTGAGCGGCGCGAAGGGCTGCGCGCCGATGTCGACATTCACGCCGCCGACCACCGCGACGAAACGATCCTCCATGCGTCTGCCTCCCTGTTCGTGTTTTTTCCATGATAGCACATCCGCGCGCGGAGCGCAATCGTTCCTGCGCTTGACATTGTCTGTTTAATGTGCTAAAGTCGTTCGCATACCACGAAAGGATCTGTGTCCATGACCGCAGCAGAAAACCGCGCGCAGACGCTCCGAAAGGCGCTGCGCTGCGCCTTTCCCTATACCATCCCGATCCTGGCGGGCTATCTCTTCATGGGGATCACCCACGGGATCATCATGAACGTATCCGGTTTCTCGTTCGTCTATCCGATGATCATGAGCCTCACGGTCTTCGGCGGGGCGATGCAGTTCGCCGCCGTCAGCCTGCTGACGCGCGCGTTCGACCCGCTCTCCGCCCTGGTGCTGACGGTGATGATCAACGCGCGATACCTCTTTTACGGCGTGTCGATGCTCGAGCGCTACCGCGCTGCGGGGCCGAAGGGCGTCTACCTGGTCTACGGCACGGTGGACGAGACCTTTTCCATCAACTATACCGCCGCAGTTCCCGAGGACGTGGATCGCGGGTGGTTCATGTTTTTCGTGACGCTGCTCGATCACCTTTACTGGATCGCCGGATGCACGCTCGGCGGCATCTTCGGCTCTCTGATCTCGTTCAACACCGAGGGACTTGATTTCGTGATGACCGCGATGTTCCTCGTGATCTTCCTCGAGCAGTGGTGCAAGGAAAAGAACCACACCTGCGAGCTGACGGGGTTGCTGCTGTCGCTGCTCTGCCGCGTCGTGTTCGGCGCGGAGCGCTTCCTCCTGCCCGCGATGCTCGCGATCCTGGCCGCGCTGACGCTTCTGCGTCGGCCGCTCGAGGCGGGAGGTGACGCGCCGTGATGACCGATCTTCAGCTGATCGTCACGATCGCGGTGATCGCGCTGGGCTCGCTCGTGATGCGCTTTCTGCCCTATTGGCTGTTCCCCGCGGGACGGCCCACGCCGGCCTACGTGCGCTATCTCGGCCGCGTGCTGCCGAGCGCCGCGTTCGGCCTGCTGGTCGTCTACGCCCTCAAGGACGTGAGTCTGACCGCCGCGCCTCACGGTCTGCCGGAGGCCATCGCCCTGGCGGTGACCGCGGCGCTGCACCTGTGGAAGCGGCAGCTGCTGCTCTCCGTCGCGGCGGGAACGGTGTGCTACATGCTGCTGGTGCAGCTCGTATTCTGACCGCCGGAAAAAGAAAAACGGCGCAGCCTCGAAAGGGCTGCGCCGTTTTTTGCTGCGGAAGCGATCTCAGGAGAGCAGGTGGAACGTGCCCAGCAGCGGCAGATCCTTCGCCTTGCCGTTGATCGCGTTCACGATGCCGAGGATCGCGAGGACCAGGCACGCAAGGCTGAGCAGTCCGCCCGCGAGGGAGAAGATCCAGCCGATCAGCGGCAGGCCCCTGAGAATCTTCAGCACCACGCCGCAGAGGATCTCCACGATCGCGAGCACGAGGCCCTGGTTGCAGTGAAAGCGGGCAAACTTCGAATCCTTGGCGAAGAGCAGCGGGATCAGCACCAGCCAGGAGAGATAGGCAAGGATGCCCATCACCCGGTTCTGCTCGATATCGGCGGCGTCAAACTCCGCCGTATGGTCGGCGGTATCGTTCAGGTCGTGAAGCGTTTTGTTCAGATCAGCCATGTCAAGCTCCTCTCTTTCCGCGCGGTCTTATCGGAAAACCGCGATCCTTGCAGGAATTATAACAGCACGGCGGCGGATTGGCAAGATAAGCCGCCGCTTTTTTTCAAAAAAACACGGGATGCACCGTTTACGCCGCATTCACGCCGCCGCGCGCAGCCTTTACGGCCCCTGAACGGCAGGGTACGCGTCATTGGCAGCGGCTTAACGGCGGTTTGTGCGACAATGGTCGCAGGGACTTCCAAGAAAAAGGAGTGGAGCAAATGAACGAACAAAGCTTCCTGCGCAGCGGCGAGACCGTGCTCTGGCAGGGCAAGACCAAGCCCTTCGGCGTGCTCGACGGCAAGGACGGCAAGGCCATCCTCAAGCAATGGATCATCGGCGCCGTGATCGTCCTCGGGCTGATCGCGGTGTATTACGCCGGGGCACGTCAGCCGTCCGCGCTGCCGGGCTGCACGCTGCTTGCGGTGCTGGCAGCCATGATCGTCATCCCGTTCGTCGAGCACGGCAGCATCCTCGGCCAGCGGTACTACCTGACCAGCGAGCGCGCCGTGCTGGTGCACGGAAAGCGCGTTTCTGCCATGGAGCGCGCCGACATCGACGTGTGCCGGGCGTTCGAACGCGCAGACGGCAGCACGACGCTGGCGTTCGGCGAGGAGGTCTGCGACGCAGGCGAGAAGAGCCTGCGCCACTACGGCCTGTACCCCGCCACCACGCTCGACGAAAACGGCAAGACGCGCGTGACGGGCATGAGCTTCTTCGGCGTGGATCGCGCGCAGGAATTCCTGGAGCTGATGAAGCGGTAACCACACACAACCGCACGAAGAAAGGGACGGCGCAGGCTGAACGCCTGCGCCGTCCCCCTTTTTCGTCTCTCAGGGATCGGTCATCTCCAGATAGCGCTTGCGCGCGGAGCGCAGCAGATACAGCGCACAGACCGCGAACAGCACCTCCACCGTCGCGAGCGGCAGCACGCCGCGCTGATAGAGCGCAGCCGGCAGATCGATCAGCGCGTGGAACAGGATCGCGAGCGGGTAGTACCGCCGGCGCGTCCGGTCGCGCGCGGCGATGAACACGAAAATGGAAAGCGAGATTTGGAGGATCAGCGCGCTGAGACGCTCCAGCATCGCCAGAACGATCGTCCCGGGCGTCAGCGCAGCGATGATCTCCGTGAGCTGCTTGAGCGCCTCAGCGTTCCCGCCGGCGAGCTGCGCCAGCAGCGTGGGGTCGCCGCCGTTCATGGCCGCCGCCGCAACGAGATAGCCCACATAGGTACCCGTGAGCATCAGGATCATCTCAATCCCGCCGTGACCGATGCCGTAGGTCACGGCGGTGTCGCGTCCGGTGTGTTTTTTGAGCGCGAAGCGAAAGGAGAGAAGGCGCGCCGTCTCCTCAAAAACGCCGGCGGCGAGCCCGCCGTAAAGCGCGTAGAGCCACACGCTGCCGTTCACCGCGCGCGCAAGCGCATGGTCGCCCTGGAGCACGAAGCGGTGCAGCATCGGCTCCAGCACGAGGGCGGAGAGCACGAACGCGAGCTCGCCCACGAGCGCGGGCATCAGCCGCACGCGGCGCGTTCTGCGCCACCAGAGCAGCACGACCATCGGGAGAGCCACGCCCCACAGCGCCGCGAGCACCATCCAGATGAATTGCGGCGTGGAAATCATCGCTCAGACCCCCTTTCGATAGAGCAGGTACGAGTAGACGCACGGCACCGCCGCCATGACCAGCGGAAGCCCCAGGAGCACCGCCATGTTCCACACGCCGAGCAGCGAGACGAGCAGCATCACCGCGCCGCAGATCACCCACAGAAAGCCCGCAAGGCGGTGCGTGCGGTTCCAGTTCTCCTCGCTCGCAAGGGTCCACGGCAGCTTGATGCCCATGGTGTAGCTCTGCTTCGTCTTGGGCAGGTAGTTGCCGATGAGGACGAACAGCAGCGCCACCAGCGCCGGCGCCCAGCGCTGCACGTTCATCTCGTGCCCCAGCGCGCTGCCGTAGGTCAGCGCCGAGGTCAGCACGGAGATCACCGGCAGCGTCCACACGCTCACGGCGCGCAGCGCGGGGCTCATGTTCTGCCGCTTCGGATCGGTGCTAAGCGCGAAGTGCAGCAGCAGGTTGATGCCCACCATCAGCCCGGGCAGGAAGAACACACCGAAAGCGCGGCTGCTCCAGCCGTCCGCCTCACCGGCGGCGTTGAAGTGCGTGGGCATCGGGTCGGGCAGGCGATGCCACAGCAGCACCCCCGCAAGAACCGGCAGCAGGCAGATCGCCGTCGTCAGGAAAACCTCCCGTTTAGTGCTCTTCATCGCTTTCCTCTCCTTTCAGGCTCTGCAGCCAGAGCAGCACTTCCTCCAGCACGGAGGCGTTCAAACTGTAATGGATGAAATTCTTTTCGCGGCTCTCGGTCACGAGGCCCGCGCGCTTGAGCTGGGAAAGATGGTAGGAAACCGTCGCGCCCGTCATGTCAAAGCGGGCGGCAATATCGCCCGCCGCCATCGACCCGCCCTTGAGCATGTTCAGGATCTCCCGCCGCGCAGGATCGCTGAGCGCCTTCATCGTATCGCTGAAGCCCAATCCGCCTCGCCCTTTCTATTTAGAATTTTATCTAAATGTAGGATAACAGATCGCCGCCCATTTGTCAATAGTATTTTGAAATTTATCTAAATACAGGTGATGTGAAAGGGCGGCCGCGCCGCCCTTTCGTTCAGATTGCAAAGTTGCCGTCCACGAACACCGGCACCTCCCGCCCGTCGCGCGTCGTGCCGACGATGGAGAGGTCGGCTGTGCCGACCATGAAGTCGCAGTGCTGCATGGAGCAGTTCAGGCCGTGGGCCGCCAGCTCCTCGCGCGTCATGGCGAGCCCGCCCTCGAGGCACTCGGGATAGGCCTCGCCGAAGGCGAGATGGCAGCGGGCGTTCTCATCGAAGAGGGTGTTGTAGAACAGGACGCCCATGTTCGAGATCGTGGAGTCGTAGGGCACGAGCGCGACCTCGCCGAAGTAAGAAGCGCCCTCGTCGAGCGAGATCGCCTCGCGCAGGAATTCCTCGCCGCGGTCGGCATGGCAGTCGACGATCTTCCCGTCCTTCACGACGAAACGGAAGCCCTCGATGATGTTGCCGCTCTCCACCAGCGGCAGCGCGGCATAGACCACACCGTTGACGCCGTCGCGCTTCGGCGCGGTGAAGATCTCCTCCGTCGGCATGTTGGCGACGAAGGTCTGGCCCTTGGGCGTGTCGGCGCTGCCGGCGGCCCAGAGATGCCCCTCCGGCAGCTCGATCGTGAGATCGGTGCCGAGGGCGTTCGTATAGTGCAGGCTGCGGAAGCGCAGGGCGTTGAGCCTGTTCTTGCGCGCTTCCAGCAGGGCGAGGTGCGCGTGCCAGCGCTCGACGGCCTTCCCGTCGCCGGTGATGCGGACGGAGGCAAAGATCGCGTCCCAGAGCCTGTCCACCGCCGCGGCGTCCTCACAGCCGGGAAAGACCTTGCGCGCCCAGCTCGGCACCGGGATGGAGGCGACACACCAGGGCACGGTGTTGGTCATCTGCAGGCGGCGGAAGCGCGCAAGCGGCTGCTCGGCGGCGCGGTCGGCGCGGGTCAGGCGGTCGGGATCGACGCCGCGGAACGTCTCCGGATCACTTGCGGAGATGGCCAGGCGCGCCGCGCCCGCCTCGGCATAATCGGTCAGGAAGCGGGCGCGCCACTCGGGAAACTCGTCGAACACGTCGTCCGCGGCGCGGAGATACTTCTCCCGCGCGAGCAGATCGTCCCGCCAGTCCATGACGACCTCGCGGCAGCCGACGTCGTAGGCCGCGGAGGCACACATGCGCGCAAAATACGCGCACTCCACCGGGCAGGAGATCACGAGGGTCTGGCCCGGCTGCACGTTCAGCCCGATCTCGACGAGGAGCTTTGCATATTCCTTCAGCTTGCTTTCCATGGTTTCCATGCGCGTTCTCCTTTCAGATGCCCAGCAGCGCCGAGGCAAAGCGGAAATAGATGAGCAGCGACACCGCGTCCACCAGCGTCGTGATGAACGGGGAGGACATGACCGCCGGGTCGAAGCCGAGCTTCTTGGCCAGCAGCGGCAGCACGCAGCCGATCACCTTGGCGCAGATGACGGTGAGCAGCATGGTGATGCAGATGACGGCCGCGATCGTGACCGTGATCGGATTGTGGAACACGAGGCGGTCGAGCAGCATGATCTTGGCGAAATTTGCCGCCGCAAGCGTCGCGCCGCAGATGACGCCGACGCGGATCTCCTTCCAGATGACGCTGACCAGGTCGGAAAACTCGATCTCGCCGAGCGAGATGCCGCGGATCACCGTGACGCTCGCCTGGCCGCCGCAGTTGCCGCCGGTGTCCATCAGCATGGGGATATACGCCGTGAGGATCGCGACGGCGGCGAGGGCGTTTTCAAAGCTCGCGATGATCTGGCCCGTGAACGTGGCCGAAACCATCAGCAGCAGCAGCCAGGGGATGCGGGCCTTCCACGTCTCCCAGATGCCGGTTTTGAGATAGGGCTTGTCGGTCGGGAGGATAGCCGCCATCTTCTCGATATCCTCGGTGGTCTCCTCCTCCATGACGTCGATCGCGTCGTCGACCGTGACGATGCCGACGAGGCGGCCCTCGGCGTCCACGACGGGCAGGGCGACGAAGTCGTACTTGCTGAAGGCCTGGGCGACCTCCTCCTTATCCTCCAGCGTGCCGACGGAGATGACGTTCGGCTCCATGATGTCGCTCACGACGTCGTCCTCCTCCGAGAGGAGGAGCGTCCGGATTGAGAGGTAGCCCAGCAGGTGGCGGCCCTCGTCCGTCACGTAGCAGACGCTGATCGTCTCCATGTCGCTCGCGGTGCGGCGGATGCGCTTGAACGCATCCTCCACCGTCATGCTGCCGCGCAGATCGACAAACTCCGTGGTCATCAGCGAGCCGGCGGAGTCCTCGGGATACTTCAGGATCTCGTTGATGCTCTTGCGCGTCTCGGGGTCGGCGTTGCGCAGGATGCGCTTGACCACGTTCGCCGGCATCTCCTCGACGATGTCCGCCGCATCGTCCACGTACAGCTCGTCAAGCACCTCTTTGAGCTCGGAGTTCGAGAAGCCGCGGATCAGCAGCTCCTGCGAGTCCGGCTCGAGCTCGACGAAGACCTCCGCCGCGGGCTCCTTCGGCAGCAGGCGGAAGAGCAGCGGCAGCGCGTCGCCCGGCAGATCCTCGAAAAGAGAGGCGATGTCCGCCGGCTCCAGCTCGACCAGCTTGTCGCGCAGCGCCGCATATTGCTTTCGGCGCGTCATCTCCTCGATCTCCTGCAGCAGTTCCTCGCGGCGGTCCTCAAAGTCCACCATCGCACTCTCCTCCTTTCAGATGAAAATATCCCGCAGCCCTCACCTTCCGGCAGGTCTGCGGGACGCTCAAAAAACGCGGAGCGGTCTCCTCACCGTTCAAGCTTTAGCTCCGCAAGGCGGTGAAACTGCGTTAGATGACGCCTTGTTGTTCGACGTCAACTGTTCAACCCTCTCATAGTGTCTCCACCACTCTGCGGCAGCAGTCCATATCCTTGCGGTAGCCTTACCTACCGGATCCTTATTGCTTTTTTATAGTACGCAAAAAGTGCCGCGCTGTCAAGTGTTTTCCGTGCGCAGCTCGAGCATCACGGGGCAGTGGTCGCTGCCCGTGACCTCCGGCAGGATCGAGGCGGTCTCGATCCGGTCGCGCAGGCGCTCGGACACGATGAAATAGTCGATGCGCCAGCCCACGTTCCGCTCGCGCGAGGCCGCGCGGTAGCTCCACCAGGAATAGGCGTCCGCCGCGTCGGGATGCAGGGTGCGGAACGTATCGAGAAAGCCGCAGCCGAGCAGCGCGGTGAGCTTCGCGCGCTCCTCGTCCGTAAAGCCGGGGTTGAAGTGATTGGTCTTCGGGTTCTTGAGGTCGATCTCCTCATGGGCGACGTTCAGATCGCCGCAGTAGACCACGGGCTTCACCGTGTCGAGCGCGCAGAGATACGCGCGCAGATCGTCCTCCCAGCGCATGCGGTAATCCAGCCGGCGCAGCTCGTCCTGCGAGTTTGGCGTGTAGCAGCAGACGAGATAGAAATCCGGATACTCCGCCGTGATGACGCGGCCTTCATGGCGGTGCTCGTCCGGGCCGAAGTCATAGGTCACGGACAGCGGCTCGGTCTTCGTGAAGACGGCCGTGCCCGAATACCCCGCCTTGTCCGCGCAGTTCCAGAAGCGGTGATAGCCCGGCAGATCGAAGCTGACCTGATGCTCCTTGAGCTTGGTCTCCTGCAGGCAGATCACGTCCGCATCGATCACGCGGACAAAATCCAGGAAGCCCTTGTTCAGGCAGGCGCGCAGGCCGTTGACGTTCCAGGAGATGAGACGCATGGGATCCCCTCGCTTTCCGGACAGTATTGTAGCAAACGCAGACGGACTTGGCAACAGGGAATTCACGCGGAAAAAGCCGGCCCCGAAGGGCCGGCTTTTCGTCGGCGTTATTTCGTGCGGTCGTACGAGACGACGACGCGGCGGTTCGGCTCGGTGCCGATCGAGAACGTCGTGACGTTCGGCACGTCCTGCAGCGCGGTGTGGATCACATGGCGCTCATAGGCGTTCATCGGCTCGAGCGTGACGTTGCGGCGGTACTTCGTGACCTTCGCGGCGACCTTTTCCGCCAGGCGCTCCAGACTCTGTTCGCGCTTTTCACGGTAATTCTCGGCGTCGACCTGCACGCGGACGCGGCCCTTTTCGCTGCCGCGGTTCACGGCGTAGCTCGTGAGCTGCTGGATCGCGTCGAGCGTCTCGCCGCGGCGGCCGATCAGCGCGCCGAGCTTGTCCCCGTCGAGGATGACCTTGTAGCGGCCCTTCTCCACCTCGTAGACGCGGGCCTCGGCGGCGCTGTCCATATGTGTGAGGAGGCCGGTGAGGAAGGTGCGGATCTGGGTGGCCTTCTCGTCCGTGCATTCCTCGCCGAGCGGCGCGCTCTCACGCGCCGGCCGGGGCTTCTTCGGCTCGCGCTCGGGCTTGTCCTGCGTGCGAGCGGGGCGGCCCTGCTCACGCTCGGGCCTGTCCTTCGCGCGCTTGTCCTTCTGCAGCACCTCGGGCTGGTAGGTCTGGGGCCGGTCGCCCTTCGGCGGCTCCGGCTTCGGTTCGGGCTTCTTCGGCTCGCTCCCGCTCTCCGGCTTCTTGGGGCCGGCGCGGCGCTCCGGCGTCGTCAGCGGCGAGAGCTCCTGCGTGCTCCCGGTGGGTTTCTGTTCGGGCTTCGGCTCCGGCTCGCCGTCGTCATAGCTCACGCGCACCGTGGCGGGCGTGCCGCCGATGCCGAAAAAGCCGGACTTCGCGCGCTCAAGAATCTCGACGGACACGTCGTCGCGATCCAGGCTGAGCTGTTCGAGCGCCTTGGCGATGGCCTCGTCCTCCGTCTTGCCCGATACGTCAATATACTTCAGCATGGTTCGAGCTCCTTATTCTTCTCAGTCTCCGTAATGCTCGGGATCGTAGGAACGGCCCCGCGCATACGGACGGTCGCCGACGCGGCCGGCCGTCGTGGTGCTGACGGTCTTTTTCTCCGGCTTCGGCTGCTGCTTTTTTTCGTTTTTCTCGGACTTCTTTCCGCCCTTGCCCGCAGTCGCCTGATACTGCCGCTGCTGCTCCTGCGCGGCCAGCATGCGCGCCACGCGCTCTTCGCGCTTCTTCTTCTCGCGCTCGCTCTCCTCCATGTCGAGGCGGCGGGAGTAGAACTTGTTGAGGGCGTATTCCTGCACCATGTAGCAGATGTTGTTCGACACCCAATAGACGCCGAGGGCGGCGGGCAGCGTGAAGCCCAGCCAGAGCATCATCAGCGGCATCATGATGAGCATCATGCGGTTGCTCATGCCGGCGGACTCCGCCATCTGGTTGCCCTTCTGCGCCAGATAGGACTGCAGGAAGCTGGTGAAGCCCGAGAGGATCGGGATCAGCATGAGGCCGATCACCGCCCAGCCGCCGGTGGTGAGCTGGCCCAGCGCGCTCTGCGGGACGAGCGACAGATCGACGCCGAGGAAGTTGTAGCTCAGGCGGAAAAGGCCGCTGTCCCGGAAGGCGGAAAAGCTGTCAAAATGCTCGGACACGAACTGCGCGAGACCGATCTCCTCCAGATACGCGGCGCGGCCCTCCGCCGCCGCGTAGCCCAGCGAGGTCGCGAGCGTGCGGATCTCCGTCACCGTGTCGGCCGAGATCATCATGAAGCGGCTCAGCGGGCGCTGGATGATGGTGTACAGCGCGATCATGATCGGGAAGGGCAGCAGGCTCCAGAGGCAGCCGCTCATGGGGTTGACGCCTTCGCGGGCGTAGAGGAGCTGCATCTCCTCGTTCATCTTCTGCTGGTTGTTCGCGTATTTCTTCTGGATCTCCTTGATCTGCGGCTGGAAGCGGTTCATGCGCACCATGTTCTTCTTCGACTTCATCTGGAAGGGCAGCGTCACGAGCTTCACGACCACGGTGAAGAGGATCAGCGACAGACCGTAGGACTGCGTCAGGTTATAGAGCAGACGCAGCAGCAGCGCGAAGGGGATACTAATGTAGTAGCCGATGGTTGAAAACATCTTGTGTGTCCTCCGTCGTATCGCGGCCGCTCCTCGGCCGCGAACTTTGTGTTAAGGGACCGGATCATAGATCTTTCCCCCACGGTAAAAGGGGTGGCAGCGCAGGATCCGCCGGATCGCAAGATAACCGCCCTTGAGCGCGCCGTACTTCTCGATCGCCTCGAGCGCATACTCGGAGCAGGTCGGAATGAAGCGGCAGCAGGGCGGCCGCAGAGGCGAAATGTTCTTCCGGTAAAAGCGCACGAGCGCCAGCAGGACTCTTTTCATTCCCGCTCCTCCCAAAGCGACAGCTTTTGGCACAGGCGGCGATACGCGCGCTCCAGCTCGTGATAGGGCGCCGCCGCGGCGCGCGAGCGCGCGACGAGGATGATATCGTACCCCTGCCTGAGCTGCGGCTGGGAGAGCCGATAGATCTCCCGCAGGCGGCGGCGGATCCGGTTGCGCACGACCGCCTTGCCGAGCTTGGTGCTCACGGTCACGCCCAGGCGGTTCCTGCCGCGGCGGTTCGGCCGGCAATAGACCACGAGGCAGGGCGAAACGCCGGATTTGCCCTTGGCGTAGATCCGGCGGAATTCATGATTCTCCTTGATCGTGCTCTCCCGTTTCACGCGCTCACCCAACCGAAAGATGCAGATGCTCCTAAGGGACGGCAAATGAAGCGCAGCTCATCGACCGTCCCTCTGATCCGTATGCGATGCCTCCGCTCGCCCTCAATAGGTCAGGCGGGCGCGGCCCCTGGCGCGGCGGCGGGCAAGAACCTTGCGGCCGTTGGCGGTCGCCATTCTCTTGCGGAAGCCGTGCTCCTTGGAGCGCTGGAGCTTCTTGGGCTGATAGGTGCGTTTGGTTGCCATTGCGTGTTCCCTCCTCTTTACAGAATACCGGCGGTCCCGCAAGGGGCCGCACTTACTCGACGGCGGGCAGGGCAAGCCCTGCTCCCGCAGTTGACAGATCCCGCCGCCCAAGGCGGCGTGCAAATTATTATATCGCCGGGGAACCGTTCTGTCAACCAAAAAAATCCGGCGGAAACGGGCCCCGCGCGGCGTCGTAGGGCAGGAGAAAGCTCACGATCCCCCGCTCCGCCGCCGCGACGGCGCCGGCCGGATAAAACCAGCGCAGACCCTCCTCGCACAGGTAATAATTCCGCGGGTTCAGCGCGCGCCGCAGCGCGGCGCGCCAGTCGGCGCGGAACGAGGCGTCCCCCTGTCCGATCCGGCGGCCCGTCTCCTCCCGCGCGCAGCGCAGCAGCAGCGCGCGGGCGTGCCCGGGAAAAAACTCGCCCAGCGGGACGGGCAGCGCCGCGGCGAGATCCCAGGTGTCCGCGCGGCGGATCACGAATCCCGGCGCGGCGCCGCCCTCCTCCCGTGCGTCGGTGACAAGGCTCAAAAGCGCGCCGCGGCGCAGGCTCACGGTATAGTCCAGCGCGGCATGCGTGTGCCTCCACGGCGCGGACACCGCGAGCGCCGCGGCGCAGCGCGCGGCCGCCTCCGGCAGCAGCACCTGCTCACAGTAGGCCAGATAGGCGCGGCAAAAGCGCCGGTAATAGCCGTTGAATCGGCGCGCGCGGCGCGACCGGCCGGAAAGCTGCGGCAGCACGATCCGCGCCGTCAGCACCGTGACGCCGTCCGCCTCCCACGCGCGCTCCTCTCTCAGATCCTCCGCCAGACGCGGCATCTCCCGTTCCATCCCGTCTTCCTCCCCCGATCCGTCCTGCACCAGCTTATGACGCGCGCCCGTCGGCGGTGCGGCCGCGGCAAAATCAGCGCTCAAAATAGGTATTTCCTATTTACTTTTCCGGACGTCTCTGCTAAACTAAAGGTATCAAATCAACGGGCAAGGGGGCGTTGGAATGGCTGCATCGGGAAAGAGGATCGGGAAGAAAGAAAAAAACGATACCTTTTATAAGGCCATTCTCTTGCTGAGAAACGAAGAGGAATGCTACAACTTTTTCCGCGACGTGTGCACGGTCACGGAGCTGCGCTCGATCGAGCAGCGCTTTGAGGTCGCGCGCCTGCTCAACGAGGGCATGGTCTATAACGAGATCCTGGAGCGCACCGGCGCGTCCAGCGCCACGATCTCGCGCGTCGCGCGCTCGATCAACGATTCCACCGGCGGATATGACAGCGTGTTCGCGCGGCTGAAGGATGAGAAGCTATAGTTCGCTCGCAGGCGTCTACGACGAGCTGACGCAGGACGTGGACTATGCCCGCCGCGCGGACTTCGTCGAGCGGCTCTTCCGCCGATCGACGCTGCCGGTGCATACGGTGCTCGACCTCGCCTGCGGCACGGGCACGATGACGCGCATCCTGACCGCGCGCGGCTATGAGCTCATCGCCGCGGACGGCTCGGAGGAAATGCTGATGCAGGCGCGGGAAAAGGCGCAGGGTGCCCCGGGCATTCCGCCGCTGTTCCTGCACCAGCAGATGCCGGAGCTCGACCTCTACGGCACGGTCGACGCCGCGATCTGCTGCCTGGACAGTCTCAATTATCTCACCCGGCCGGAGGACGTGCGGCGCACGTTCCGCCGACTGCGGTTGTTTGTCGCACCCGGCGGGGCGCTCGTTTTCGACGTGCACGGTCCCGGGCGGCTGCGCCAGCTGGACGGTCAGGTCTTCCTCGACGAGCGGGAGGACGTGTACTGCGTGTGGCGGACGGAGCGTCGGGGCACGCTGCTCAGCTATTACATGGATCTCTTCCGCGCCCGGGAGGACGGCACCTGGACGCGCGAATTCGAAGAGCACCGCCAGCGCTTCTACGGCGCGGAGGAGCTCACGCGCTGGCTGCGCGACGTCGGCTTCACCGACGTGCGCACCTACGGCGACTGCCGCCTGCGCCGCCCCGCCGAGAACGAGGAGCGCATCTATTTCTGTGCGATCAGGAAGTGAACCGTCTATGACCGACCGTATCGTCCGCGCGATCTCGCGCGACGGCGCCGTAAAGGCCGCCGCCATCACCTCGCGTGCGCTCACCGAGCGCGCGCGGCAGATCCATCACGCCTCGCCCGTCGCCACGGCGGCGCTCGGGCGCGCGCTCGCCGCGGCCTCGCTGATGGGCAACGCGCTCAAGGGCGAGGGCGCAAGCCTCACGCTGCAGTTCAAGGGCAACGGCCCGCTCGGCACGGTGCTCGCCGTGTCCGACGCGGAGGGCAACGTGCGTGGCTACGTGCAGAACCCGGCGGTCGACCTCGCGCTGCGCGAGGACGGCAAGCTGGACGTGGGCGGCGCCGTCGGCCACGAGGGTACGCTGACCGTCATCAAGGATCTGAACCTGAAGGAACCCTACGTCGGCACGGTGGATCTCCTCGGCGGTGAGATCGCGGAGGACGTGGCCGCCTACTTCGTCGAGTCCGAGCAGATCCCCACCGCGTGCGGTCTCGGCGTGCTCGTCGACCGCGACCGCAGCGTCCGCGCCGCCGGCGGCTATCTGATCCAGCTGCTGCCCGGCGCCGGGGAGGACGTGATCGCCAAGGTCGAGGGCGGTATCTACGCCGCGCCGAGCGTCACCGCGCAGCTGTGCGGGAACGACGACCCGGCAGAGCTGCTGCGCACGGTGCTGTCCGACTTCGAGATCGACATTCTGGAGACCGATCCGGTCGAATACCGCTGCACCTGCTCGCGCGAGCGCACCGAGCGCGCGCTGCTGAGCCTCGGCTCCGCGGAGCTGGAGGATCTGCTGCGCAAGCAGGGCGGTGCGGAGCTGACGTGCCAGTTCTGCGACCGCGTGCACCGCTTCTCCGGCGAAGAGCTCACGGCGATGATCGCCGGGCTGAAGGCGCAGGGAAAGTGACCGTTTTCCCGCCCCGCGCGAAGCCGACGGAAAGTTTTTTCGAGATTCCGAAAAGTTTTTGTTGACAGTTGGAAGCCCTTTTTGTATAATACACTTTGCCGCTGCGGAAGCGGCGAAGTGTGCGGGAGCATAGCTCAGCTGGTTAGAGCACCTGCCTTACAAGCAGGGGGTCACTGGTTCGAGTCCAGTTGTTCCCACCAGGATACGGCCAAGTAGTTCAGTTGGTTAGAACGCCGGCCTGTCACGCCGGAGGTCGAGGGTTCGAGTCCCTTCTTGGTCGCCATTCATCAGGCTGCGCAAGCGGCTTGATCTGCCTCTGTAGCTCAGTTGGTAGAGCAGCGGACTGAAAATCCGCGTGTCGTTGGTTCGACTCCGACCGGAGGCACCATTTGCGGGCATAGCTCATCTGGTAGAGCG
>Ga0079305_1001416_pt1 | contig 31869 bp, 28 predicted proteins | sample LMS_cellobiose_e_FD_79183 | JGI IMG/M metagenome (GOLD analysis project Ga0079305, IMG submission 79183) | Rumen-fistulated moose microbial communities from Alaska, USA - LMS_cellobiose_enrichment | ecosystem: Host-associated > Mammals > Digestive system > Stomach > Rumen fluid ... | reverse complement strand
GCGTCGATGGCAACGGAGCTTGACGCACATGCAGCTTCATACCTTGCACTCGGTACACCGTAGAATGCCTGATCTATTTCTGTGAGGAAAGCACCGAGATGCCCTTGATCCGTGTATTTCTCTGCGATGAAGTTTCCGACAAAGCAGGCCACCCGACTATCGCCGTTCAGCCTCTTCACATCGTCAAAATTCAATCCGGCATGCGCAAGTCCATCCGCCATAACCTCTTTCAGAATGGCGACCATACCCTTGCCTTCTTTTTTCCAGTTGCGCTCGAAATCAGTTTGAGCACCGCCAAGTACATATACCTTGCTCATCTCTTCTACCTCCCTGATTTGAAATACAGTCTGTAGTCGTATTTTGAAGGCTTCACTTCTGCGAGTACCTCTTCAATATCGACTTTCTTACAGACATCAGGGAGATGTTCTCTGATGAGGGTAGGTACATCAGACACCGTGGAAAGTGCCTGATACATTGCCAGCGGCGGGCACCAGTTGAACCCCGCGGCCATTACATGGTCTGCCGCTTCGATGGTATATCCAACCTCTTTGGTTGCGTAGAGTGCGTAAACTATGTAATTCAGCAGGAAATACAGGCAAATCTCCGCTTCCAAAGAGTGATTATTCACAAGCTGTTCAAAAGCCTGCTGATAACCGCCCTCTGCGATATATTTCTTCATCTTGTCAGCAAACGGAAAGACGTACGGAATAATATCCCTGTACATACCGGTATTGATATCAAGAACCGTCTGCCGTACAAGTCCGTTTTCGTATCTTACTCTCTGATACAGGCCGCCGCCGGACTTGCGGCCCAGTTTTTTCTGATTAATTAGATTCTGAACAAAATCAGGGAGTATAAATGTTTCATGGGCGTAGTCTTCAGTGTTTTCATAGATGTTATCCACTATTGCCTTATGGACATCCAGCCCGACGAAATCTGATGTGGTCAGAGGTGCCATAGAACGTCCTGTGAAGGAACCCAGAATCGCGTCTATGTAATCGATGCCGCCGTTATCTTTGAACCGTTCCGCATATTGAAGCGCCTCATTGATAAACTGGAAACCGATGCGGTTGCCGAGAAATGCGGGACTATCCTTAACTTCTACTACCGTCCGATACAGTTTCTGCTCCAAGTAATCTTTTAATTCCGCCTGTATTGTCCTGTCTGTATACATAGTGGGCGTGAGTTCACACAGGGACATGCTGTATGGAGGATTGAACATGTGTACACCGAAGAAGCGCTTGCGGTGTTCTTCCGGGTAGTAGGAAGCAATGTCTGTGATTGATAGGCCGGAAGTGCCTGTGCAGGATACAGCATGAGGTTGAAGAGCCTTGCCAACCTGACGGGCGATTTCTTCCTTAACAATTATATCTTCTTTACTGCTCTCGAAAACAAGGTCGGATTCGCTTACACATTGCTGAAGCATTGAAAAATCTGCCGGTATCAGGTTCTTTGCAATTGCGTCTGCCCTGACAGACTTCACTATACGCGGAATGGTTCTTTTGACTTTTTCAATATCGCGCCCCAGGCAATATACCCTGGCATCTCCAAAAGAGGCAAAAATGCCTGCTACATTTGCGCCCATAGTGCCGGTTACACCGACTACTGTTACTGTTTTAATATTCAATCGATTAACCTCATTCAAAGAACTTTATTGGTTTCGCCGGACTACCTACGGCTGTACACTTTGGCGGGATATCCTTCACTATTACAGCCCCAGCACCAACAATCGAATAATCGCCGACACTCTTGCCCTGTATTATTTGAAGGCCGGTTCCTAATTCGACTGCGTGTCCGATGTTGGTCATGCCTGACACATTTACAGAAGGATACAGAGTCACAAAATCATTAAGAACCGCATCGTGTCCAATTGTACAATCGAGGTTAATAATCACATGCTTTCCGATTGAGATATTTACAGTAACAATAGTATGGGCACAGATTATTGTGCCTTCTCCAATATTCACAAGGGAAGATAGCTCAACAGAAGGATCTATTATCGTCCCAAACTTGACGTCTGGATTCACTTCCTTCATCTTGTTGATAATCTTCTCTCGAACTCTTGAAGCACCTACCGCACAAACGAAATATGCATCAGAGTATTTGTCTATATCACCGCTCTTTCCAAGAACCGGATACCCATTGATAGTAGTATATTGGATATCCGGGTCGTCATCCATAAAGCCTAAAAGGTTCCATGTGGGAGTTTCTTTATTGATCTTTTCAACTGCCCAGGCAACCTCTCGGCCAAAACCGCTTGCACCAAATATGATCAAGTCTTTCATCATGCTGCCCTCCTATGCCGCCGGTAAACAGCAAACATGTAGTGCGACATGATTGAGTTTTGTACTGTACTGATAGTTGTTATTGAGGAGGCGAATACCCCCCCCCAGTTAGCTTTGGCTTACTAATCATCTTCGCTGGTACTCCTACATACGTTCCAATTTGGCTTATATCATGTATGACCACAGCGCCTGCACCTATCATGCAGCCACCACAGACAGTTACATTATTGCTTATAACGCTTCCCGCGCCCACCCAAGTACCGCAGCCAACTATCACCGTTCCGCACAAATGTGCTCCGACAGCAATATGGCAGTAATCCTCTACGATACAGTCGTGATCAACAGAAGCGCTGGTGTTTACAATACAACCGGAACCAATTTTCGTTCCCGGATTGATCACAGCTCCTGCCATTATTACTGTACCGCTTCCGATTTCAGCATCTTGAGCAATGACCGCACTTGGATGGATCAGTTTTGGAAAAGTTTTTCCTGCATATCGCTCCATCAGCCGTTTTCTTGTTTTTGCATTCCCTATGGCAACAAACAAATCGCCCTCGGGGGCATCATCACTTCTGCCAATAACCGGCCAGATTCCGCAATGGGTGCTGTTTATATCGTCATCCAGAAAAACAATGTCGTTATAACCGTTTAATCTGGCTATATCTGCCACTACTTTTCCATGACCGGAAGCGCCAATAATGATCAGTCTATTCATCTGTCACTCCCCATGAATTCCGACATTGTTGCTTCACCGGCTCCACTGATTCCCTCTCGTTTGAAAACGGTCTTTATCGTTTTCAGAATTATGCCCCAATCTCCTAAAAAGGTGATGTGGTCTACATATTTGACATCCCAGTCGAATTTCTCTTCCCAGCTGATTGCATTTCTGCCATTCACTTGAGCGAGCCCTGTAAAGCCGGGCCTTACTTCATGTCTTCTGGCCTGATGTTCATTATAGCGATCCAAGTACTGCACCAATAATGGGCGCGGACCAACTACTGCCATGTCGCCCTTGAGTATGTTGAAAAGCTCGGGTAGTTCATCGAGGGAGGTGGTCCGCAATTTTTTGCCAAAAGGCGTAAGCCTGGCAGCATCCTGGGCGGGATCTATGATCCCGTCCTTGGGAGGCAGCATTGTGCGAAACTTATACAGTTTGAAAACCTTTCCGTTTCTTCCGGGCCTATCCTGCGTGAAAAGGATAGGACTTCCCAACTTAATGCGCACTAAAATCGCCACAATAAGCAGTATCGGAGAAAGGACAATGATGGCTAATAGAGCACATATAAAATCTTGGGGTCTTTTAACCCATCTCTCATAAGGCCCATATGGTTTGTGCTGTCCCATTTAATCACCAAAGCATCTGTGCATAATATCAATTACAATGTCCTGCTCTTCCGGCGTCATCTTGTTGTCGCTCGGCAGGCAGAGGCCCCTTTCGAAGATGTCCATACCGACGTCAACCGCTTTGCCTCTGTCGATATAGGCGTTGCTCTGTCCGCGGCCATTGCCCTGCGCTGTTACAAAAGCGTGGGTGCGATACATCGGCTGTGCGTGCATCGGCTTCCAGATCGGACGGCCTTCGGCATTGTATTTTGCAAGCGTCTCAAGAATCTCTGTCGGGCACGACTTTCCGGCTTCGGGTATGTAAAGCGCTTTCCGATCGTCACGAATCTGTTTGCACATGGCATCCTCATCGATGATCATACAGCTCAGCCAGAAGTTCGGGACTGAATTCTCCTCGTCGTAAGGATTCATCTTTACGGGCAGATCCTTAAACCCTTCCTTATAGCGTTCATAGATGGCTTTCTTCTGGTCGATATGGGCCTGAAGGTAAGGGATCTGGCCACGAATAAAGCCGGCTATCATATTGCTCATGCGGTAGTTGTAGCCCAGTTCTTCGTGCTCGTACCAGGGAGCGTTTTCGCGGGATTGAGTGCTCCACTTCCGAACCTTATCCGCATCGTCTTTCGAGTCGCTAAAGAACATGCCGCCGCAGGAGCCGGTGATGATCTTGTTTCCATTGAAGGAGATGCAACCGAAGTCTCCCAGAACGCCGGTCTCTTTCCAGATGCCGTTGAGCTTGTATTTTGCGCCAAGGCTTTCTGCAGCGTCTTCTACCATCAAGGCACCGTGACGTTCACATACTGCCTTAAGTTCAGAGACCTTTGCGGGTGTGCCGTACAAATGGGCAGCCACGACCAGCTTGACTTCCGGATACAGTTCAAACGCTTTTTCCAGAGCCGCTGGGTCCATGTTCCATGTGTCGTACTCTGTGTCGATAAATACAGCTTCGCCATCCTCATAAGCGATGGGATTGATGCTGGCATCGAAGGTCATGTCGCTCGCGAAAACCTTGCGTCCGGCCAGTGTGCCTTCAAACGGTCTTACTTGTCCGTACAGTTTCTCTCCGGCGAGTTTGGTTGCAAGATGGAGTGCTGCGGTGCCTGCGCTCAAAGCTACAGCATATTTCGCTCCAACGTAGTCCGCCATCTGAAGTTCTACTTCATCGATGTTCTTACCAACAGTACTCTTCCAGTTGGTCTCGAACGCCTCCATGACATATTCCATCTCTTCGGCATGTTTGGTAGGTGTGCTCAACCAAACACGGTTTTCAAAAGGCTTTAATCCTGTTGTATTCGTAAATGCCATTCTTTAATCTCCAATCTGCACCGCTATGGGGCTATATTGACAACTGAATTTCTCAAAGCAAAAGCACAGCTTTGAAATTAACTTGCATATATTGAAATTCTATGGTATCATTCTCATTGTGGGAAAATATGCTCTTGCGTTGAGTCAGCACAAATATCTGACGGATCACAACTGTCCCGGAGGCCCATTCCTTATCGGAAAACAAATCGTTTCGCTTGTTATGACCATCCTTGGCTGAAGATGTCCGCCAACTGCATTTCCTTCTCTCTACGAGGCGATTAGCGGCCTTAGGGACGATTCTGAAGATTTATCCAATCTGCAAAACTACAATCAGTCGAAAGCGGTCAAATCTCGTTACGATTACAATCTTTCTTCTATTGGAACTCTTGAGGGCTCCTATTTCCACTCAAATAAGCGTCTGAATAGAAATAGCAACTTTCAAGAAATCCCGCAAAGCCTTGCGTTGAAAGGGGTTTAGAGACTTGTCCCTATTATTACTCGCGCTAGCGATGTGGACCGAAGCTTTTTCCCAAACTTCGTCAACCGAACCTCATCCGGCAGCAGATTCCCGTTCTCATCCTTCTCATCCGTCATCGAACGGAACTTATAGAGTTTGAAGATCTTCTCATCTTTCCCCGGCCGCTCCTGCGTAAAGATAACCGGCGATCCGAGCTTCTTCTTCACAAGAATCGCCGTTACGCCCATTACCGGCGAAAGCACGATCAGCGCTCCCGTCGCGAGAACGAAGTCGAGCGGTCTCTTGATGAACTTTTCGTAAGGTCCGTAGGGTTTATGATTCATCATCAATTCACTCTGTTAAAAAGCAAAAGATAATTGTTGTCATCCTCGTGCGTTTGAAAACAACATTCCTCTGGCAAAATATTTATATTTCGCTATTTCAGCTACACATCTTGTAAAATAGCCGTTGATCATCTGAACCGAATTTCTCCAACTGATATCGTCAATCTTCTTGTTCGGTTTGTGATGTGTAACGATGTTTCTGGCCTTTTTGGTATCCTCGTAATACTTTCCATCCCATTTAGGGAGACCAAAAGTATCATCAGCGGCCTTTAAGAAATCCTCAATATTGGGATCCCACTGGTTATCGGACTTTATCGTCCGGGCTTTGTTATACAAATCGGCATTTACGGTACATAACAATTCAAAAGCCTGACATTTCCAAAGAAATAAATCTTCCTGCTCAACATCAGAGTTATAAATCGTTTTTTGCCAGATTCGAAAGACGCCGCTATATTGATCGTAAATGGACAACCAGTTCGTTAATCCGTCCAGTATTTCTTCTGGAGTTGCAATTGAATGTTGGTTTGTTTCGTTTTTCACAGGATGTGTCTTAACTCGCAGGAGAGGATCCGCCATCAGAACACTATCGCGCTCGGTTCTCTCCTGAGTTTCATAAAACACACATGTTGTTATGACAATCTCCCGCTGTAAGTCAAATTCAAAGAAGTGTTTAATCTTTTTTACGATGTTCATCCATTCGTCAGCCGATTTAGGTTTATCGCCAGACAGCGAAATAACCTTTGTTTGTTGGATGTTCAAATTTGTGATGTCGTCACTCTCAAATATACCCTCAAAACGTGATCTGGCACATATTTGCAATCCGTCCGAAAGTTCTTTTTGAATAATAGGTGTTTCGTCCTTTGTGAAAACGAGTTTGTTCAGATTATCATCGTGGGCCGTTTTGAACGTATCCAATTCAAAAAAGTACTCCAATTCATTGAATGACAATTCCAAAGAACAGTATTCTGTATGAGGCTTTTTCTCGCGAATCAATCGCTCAAATCGTCCCGATAATGATTCTACTCCTGCATCCCTGTAGGAAAACTTGTGACTATTGAAAAAGCATCCATACACAGAGTAAGAACTGCCGGTCGTATCAAATACTTGCAGAGTACATCTCTTCAAGAAAAAAGGATTATCAGTTAACGATAGTCCTCCACGAAGGAACTTATTCTCATACCGCATCTCTATGGTTTGGTCTTTTTCATCTATGAATCCAAACAGAGGGAGTGTTGCGTTTTCAATTGTGAAAGAGGTGATAAAATCAATCATTCATCAATCGAATACATCGCAACAAGGGCATTTCCACTTGCTTCCATCGGGCCTTCTTGGATGGACCTCATTATCCAAGCCGTCGATTCCACCGAAATCATGATAGTTCTTGCATTCTTTCTCAAACGCTTGTTTGGGAGAGGCCGCATGTGAGTATTTGAATTGCTTATAATTCTCACCCACGTGTTGCTTCAATCTCTTTGCAACATCTGTGTCAGATCGGCCAACATATTCCACGATAAAAGATCTTTCGCCATCTTCAGTAATTGTATGTCCGAGAGCATAATTACCCGCCGATGATCTGAATACTACATCGTTTATCTCGTCATTTGTAAGAGGAAACGGACCGTCCATATCCAGTTTTGGCATTAGATTCACTCCTTTTTATTCAAAACACTTACGGATGATAGTGATAACGACCGCCTGCTCATCCGCCGTCATCTTGTTATCCGACGGTAAACACAGCCCCCGCCGGAAGATGTCCGCACCCACGTCGACGCCGCTACCCGCGATGTAGGCGTTCGTGCGGCCGCGGCCGTTTCCTTCGCGCGTGACGAAGGCGTTCATCCGGTAGATCGGCTGGAGGTGCATCGGCTTCCAGATCGGCCGCCCCTCGGCCTTGAATGCCGCGATGGCCGCGAGGATCTCCGTCGGGCAGCTCCTGCCGGGCGCGGTAACGTAGAGCGCGTCCGTTTCGCCTCGGACCTGGTCACACATCGCTTCTTCGTCGATGATCATGCAGCTCAGCCAGAAGTTCGGTACCGCGACGCCTTCCTCGTACGGATTCATCGAGACCGGAAGGCCCTTCAGCCCTTCCTTGTAGCGCTCGTAGATCGCGCGCTTCTGCGCAATGTGCTTGTCGAGATAGGGGATCTGGCCGCGGACGACGCCCGCGATGATGTTGCTCATCCGGTAGTTGTAGCCCATCTCTTCGTGCTGGTACCACGCCGCCGCCTCGCGGCTCTGGGTCGACCACTTCCGCGCCTTGTTCGCGTCCTCCTCGCTGTTCGTGAGGAGCATCCCGCCTGCGCTTCCCGTGATGATCTTGTTGCCGTTGAACGAGATCGCGGCGACGTCGCCGAACGTACCGGTCTCAGCGCCCTTGTACGTTGCGCCGAGCGATTCCGCCGCATCCTCGACGATGAGCGCGCCGTGTTTCTTCGCGACCGCGCGGAGCTCGTCGATCTTCGACGGCGTCCCGTAGAGGTGCGCGCAGACGATGAGCCGGACGTCCGGATAGAGCTCGAACGCCTTTTCAAGGGCTACCGGATCCATGTTCCACGTCTCGCGCTCCGTGTCGATGAAGACCGCTTCGCCGCCCTCGTACGCGACCGGGTTGACCGTCGCGTCGAACGTCATATCGCTGCAGAACACCTTCCGGCCTTCGAGCGTGCCGTGGTTCGCCTTCGGCTGGCCGTAGAGCTTTTCGCCCGCGAGTTTGACCGCGAGGTGGATCGCTGCCGTTCCGGTCGCGAGACCGACCGCGTATTTTACGCCGATCTTCCGCGCAACCTCGGCTTCGACCGCGTCGATGTTCGCGCCGACCGTCGAGACCCAGTTCGTCCGGATCGCTTCATCGACCCATTTCTGTTCGTCGCCGTGCATCGTCGGGCTCGCGAGCCAGATCTTCTTGTCAAACGGTTTGATCCCTTTGAAGCGGGGATCCTTTAAAAAGTCGTTCATCTATTTCATATCTCCTTGATTGATTTACGGTTGTTCAAAGATAGACCCTCCGGCCACCTCGTACTCCACCCACGTCTCGAGCGTCCGCCCCGCGAACGGGATCTCGATCATCATCCGCCGGTTCCGCCGGTCAACCTTTAATATCTTCGTCTCGAGGCCGCGGAAGGCGCTGTCTTTTAGCTTTATAAACTGGCCCTCCTCGTAGACCTCGGTCTTCCCGATGACGCCCGCGCGCTCGAGGAGCATCTCCGCGAACGCCTTGTCCGCGCCGCGAAGCTCATACGCCTCGCCGGTGTTTCCCTCGCCTGGATTCCGGAGGACGCGGATCACGCCGTCGATCCGCCACATCGTCGGAACGTCGAGCGCCTCCTCCGCGTAGAGAAACACATACCCCGGCAGCAGATCCCGCTCGATGTCGACGGGCTTGCGGTTTTTCCGCGTGTGCTGGACCTGGAGCGGCCGGATCGCCTGACAGCGGAAGACGCGCTCGGCGTCGCGCACGACGGCGTTCGCTGCCGCCGTCCGGCAGTACAGACAGTAGATTATCATCGCGTCTCCTTTCGCCTTCGCGGGTCCGCTTCCGCCCGGTTTCGGGCAAGGCTTCGCCGTGCGGGCCGCTGTTTCGCGGCTCGCCCGGGGCTCCGCTCCGCCGGTCTCCCCGACGGTTCGATGTTTCTCTCTTCGGGACGGTCCCTTCGGCCCGGCAAGTGCGCGGTACCCGGAAACGCGTCCGTTGTGTGGATGGAGGTCGGCCTTCCCGCCTTCTTCCGCGTCCGTTCGCGCAGGACGCTTTCGCGCTCCGAAACGGGATTTCGTAACGCAAAAACGCGGGGTCAGTCCACTCCAATTTGTATTGTATCGAAAACGCCCGGGAAATGCAACCGTACAAACGCGCGTATTTCGCTCGTTGCTTGCTTTTTGCGGCGAATCGTGTATACTTCTATCACCATATCTATTGTGGGGTAGTGTTTGATTTGTCCGAACGCTGCCGAAACCTGCCCGGACGAAAGGAGAACGCGATGCCGGTCATCGACTTCCACAGCCACATCCTCCCCGCGATCGACGACGGATCCGAGTCCGTCGAAATGTCGCTCGGGATGCTCCGGGCGATGAAGGCGTACGGGACAGACCTCGTCGTATCGACGTCCCACTTCTACGGCCGAAGGAGTACCGTGGACGAATTCCTCGAGCGGCGCCACCGCGCGGCCGAGAAGATCGTCCGCGCGCTTTCGGAGACCGACTTCGGGTCTCTTACCCCCGCGATCCTCTCGGAATCGATGCGCTGCCTCCCGGATCTTCCGGAGGTCCGCCTCGGCTGCGAGGTCGCCTTCCGCTTCGGGATCGACGACGACCCGGACCTCGGGAAGCTCTGCATCGAAGGGACGAATACGCTTCTCCTCGAGCTCCCGTTCGGCGACTGGGGCGAATACGAGGCGGACGTCGTCCAGGCGCTCGCGGTCGACCGCGGCTTCGACGTCGTTCTCGCCCACTTCGAGCGCTTCCCCGCCTTCCGGAAGAACGCCCCGATCGCGGACCGGATCGCGAGCCTTCCCGTGACCCTTCAGGTCAACGCCGAAGACCTCCTTCCGATGATGACACGCGGAAAGGTGCTCGACCTCTTCCGCCGCCGGATTATCCCGCTCCTCGGGAGCGACGCCCATAATCTCACCGACCGCGCGCCGAACCTTGACAAAGGCCGCGAAAAGATCGCCCGGAAGCTCGGCGAAAGCGTTCTCGCCGAAAGTGACCGGAACGCCGCCCGCCTTGCCGGACTGGAAGGATAACCGAAACCGCAGTTTGACCGGCCATCCCCGCCGTTAACCGGGTACGAAACGATGAATCGAAAACTACTTACCGTAATCGTCGCGCTTGTCGTGACCGCCGCCGTTGTCGCAGGCGGTTTTGCCGTAACGAAGGCTATCCGGGACCGGAACAGCGGAACCGATCCGAACGCCGTGACGGATCCTGTGAATACCGGCAGCGCGATCGACCCGAATTCCGGGACCAACCCGAATACCGGCTCCGACCCGAACGGCTCCGGCCAGACCGGTAACAGCGGCTCCTCCGGGACCGGCTCGAATACGAATCCGAACAGCGGAACGGGTACCGGCGATAACTCCGGCATCCCCGGCGGCTCCGGTACGGACGGAAACGGCGGGACCGCAAACGGGAACGGCGATGCCTCCGGCGATTCGAACGGGACCTCCGGCAACGGCGGCTCCTCTGCCGGCGCGAAGCCGACCGACTCGATCGCGGCCTATCTGATCATGGGCATCGACCGCCACGGCGAGGCCGGCGACGTGAACAACTACCACAACGGCGGCCAGTCCGACGCGATGGAGCTTCTCGTCGTGAACGATACGAGAAAGACCTGGGCCGTCATCCAGATCGACCGGAACACCTACGTCGAAATGGACCGCCTCGACATCTTCGGAACGCCCTATACGACGACCGAGGCGCCGATCTGCCTCGCATACGCCCAGGGCTCCGGGACTGAGAAGAGCGCCGAGAACGCCGTCCGCGCCGTGAAGCGCCTCTTCGGCGATATCCCGATCGAGGGCTACGCGGCGATGACGTTCGAGGGTCTCCCGGCTCTCAACGACACGCTCGGCGGGATCATAGTCAGGATCGAGGATGACTTCTCGGATACAGATCCGACGCTCGTTCAGGGCGAAACGGTCGAGCTCGTCGGCCAGCACGCGCTGAACTTCGTCCGCGGGAGAATGTCCGTCGGCGACGGCTCGAACGTCTCGCGCATGCGCCGCCAGCGCGCCTACCTCGCCGCCTTCCGCGCGCGCCTCTTCGAGGAAATGAAAGTCCGTTCCGCGATCGTGAACGATCTCTATAACGCTGCGAAGCCCTATATGATCACGGATATGAGCGCGTCTCTGATCTCGCGCCTCGCGATCAAAGCGGCCCAGTATACCGACCTCGGGATCTTTATCCCCGCGGGCGAAAACGGCGTGACGACCGGAGCGAACGGCGTCTCCTATACGACGTTCTTCGCGGACGAGGATTCCCTCCGCTCGATCGTGACGGAGCTCTTCGGGGAGGCGACGTTCTAGGCAATTTCGGAGCGTTTGTACCCGGTTCGGATTGTTTCAGTTTCATTACAATTGCATACATTCCCCAAAAAAGCCTTGAACGCTTGACAAAAGTAGTCTAAAATACCCATTATCTCGAATTATCTTTGGAGATTATTTTGGCGATGGACGAAAAACTTGACCACAGACAACGGAACACGGTTCGGGACGAAGAAATCACGATCGACCTGAAGGAGATCTGGTACCTGTTCCTCAATAAACTGAAATGGATCCTTGTCGCCGCCCTGATCGGCGCGCTCGTGATGGGGCTCTATTCCCATTTCGTCAAGGGCCCGTCCTACCAGTCCACCGCGAAGATGTACATCGTCTCCTCGTCGAGCGACTCCCTCGTGAACCTCTCCGAGCTCCAGCTCTCGAACAACCTCACCGGCGACTATAAGGCGCTGATGACGAGCCGTCCGATGCTCGAGGACGTGATCGCGAACCTCGGCCTTGAGATGGAGCCCGGCGAGCTGAAGAAGATGATCTCCGTCGCGAACCCCTCCGGTACGCGTATTCTCGAAATCACTGCAACGACCGACGACCCGATCCTCTCGAAGCGGATCGCGAACGAGCTGATGTACGTTTCGAAGCCGTGGCTCGCCGACGTCATGTCCTCCCACGAACCGAACATCATCGAAGAAGCGCTTGCCGGAAAGAAGATCTCGTCCGTCGCGAAACAGGCCGCGATCGGCGCCGTCGTCGCGGCCGTCGTCTTCTTCGCCTTCTGCGTCCTCCAGTACCTGATGAACGATACCGTCCGCTCCGCAGAGGAATTTGAACGCTACTTCGGGATCGTCCCGCTCGCGTCCGTACCCGACGACCCGTCCCTCGACGACAGCGGTCTGAAGGATGAAACGGTCGGCTTCGCCCGTTTCGTCCGGAATCTCAAGAACCGGATCGCCCGGATCGGGAAAGGGAAAGGAGGCCGGAAGAAATGAACCAGCTTCTGATCAAACAGTTGAAAGCCCTCCCCTACGAACCGGAGGAGGCGATGAACCGCCTCCGCGTGAACTTCGGGTTCTGCGGCGACCGGTTCCGGAAAATCGTCGTGACGTCGTCGATGCCCGACGAAGGGAAATCGGCCGTGACCGCGAACCTCTGGCGGATGCTCGCCGAAGCCGGGAAGCGCGTCGTCCTCGTCGATGCCGACCTCCGGAAGTCGATCCTCCGCTCGCGCTACCACATCACCCTTCCCGACGACGCCCGCGCGTCCGAAACGCCCGGACTTGCGTACTACCTTTCCGGCCAGGCCTCCCGCGAGGACGTCCTTTACGCGACGAACATCCGGAACGCCTATATCGTCCCGGTCTTCCACACGATCGCGAACCCCGCGATCCTCTTCCAGAGCCCCCGCTTCGGCGAACTCCTCGACTGGCTTGCGGAATCGTTCGATTACGTGCTCGTCGATACGCCGCCGCTCTCGAGCGTCGCGGACGCCGATCTGATCGCGAACCGGTGCGACGGCGCGCTCCTCGTGGTCCGCGGAAGCTTTACTCCCCGGGCGCTCGTCGCCGACTCGCTGAAACAGCTCGAACGCGCGAGTTGCGAACTGATGGGCGTCGTTTTGAACCGCGTGACCCCGGAAGCGACTTCCTACTACCGCTACGGAAAGTACGGAAAATACGGGAAGTACGGGAAATACTCCAATTACGGTTACTCCTCTTCAGGCTCCGAATCCGGAAACGCCACATCCGGTTCGAAGTCCTCCGAGAAGCAATAAAAAACATCCGTTATCCCTTAATTCACTTTGCAAAGTAAATTATTTCAGGAGGACACACCAATGAAAAAGGTACTTGTGGTGCTGCTCGCTCTGGCGATGGTCTTCGCGATGACGACCGCCGTATTCGCCACTAGCAGCCCCAGCCCCACCTATGTCGAACCGGAAGTGACCCCGACCAACGCTTCTGACAACAGTGACGATGACGTCGAAGTCGTTGTCGAGACTCTTCCCTATGACGACCCCGCGAACGTAGAAGTCCGCTCCGCCGAAGACACCGAAGATCTCGTTGAGAAGCTCGGCGTCGAAGACGCGGTCGTCGCCGTTCTTGCCGGAACCGGCTATGCGCTGAACGATCTGACCGTTCTGACCCCGCTTGACGTTACCGTTAAGGGCAATGCAGCCGAAGTCGAATGGCCCGTCACCGTCGAACTCAACATCGCCGGCGTTACGCTCGAATCTACCGTCGTCGTTCTGCACAAAGCGGAATCCGGCTGGGAAGTCGTCCCCTCCAAGGTTGTTGCGGACGGCAAGGTTGAAGCGACCTTCAACTCCCTCTCCCCGGTCGTCGTTCTCGTTGCGAACGGAGATCCGTCCTATGCGTACAACACCTGCACCAAGGACGAAAACTGCCCGCTGAACGCCTACACCGACGTTGACGTCAACGCCTGGTATCACGACTACGTCCACTACGTTGTCGACAAGAACATCATGGTCGGCGACGGCGACACCTGGATGCCCCAGGGCAGCGTCAAGCGCGGCGATTTCCTGACCACGCTCTATCGCGCTGCCGGTTCCCCGGCTGCTGAGGAAGCTTCCTTCTCCGACCTCGCGGAAGCCGCTGACTACATGGTCCCGGCCATCAACTGGGCCGCGGCCGAAGGCCTCGTCGAAGGCGCTGACGGCAAGATCCTCGCGAACGATGCGATCTCCCGCCAGGAGACCTTTACCATCCTCTTCCGTTATGCGCAGAAGCTCGGTAAGGTCGGCGAAGCTTATGCCGTCTCCCTCGCGGACTTCTCCGACGTCGCTGACGTTGCGGACTGGGCTCTCAACGCTGTGAACTGGGGCGTTGCCTCCGGTCTCATCGAAGGTGCGAACGGCGCCCTCGAACCCGTGAGAGCGATCACCCGCGCTTCCCTCGCGACGCTGCTCACTCGCTGGGAAACCGAAATCGTAAAATAAGCGATTCCGAACGAACGAAAAACCCGCCGCTCCGGCGGGTTTTTTTCTTGTATTCAATCCGAAAACCCGTTATTATTGAGAGTGACTAAACATATATACGAATCGCGGACAGGAGTCCGCACCCCCCCCGGGAGGATAACAGAAGGTATGAAATCCTTCATCAGCAAAAACCGGCACTTCATTCTTTTTCTGACCGATGCATTCCTGTTCTGGGCGACGGCGTTCTTCGTCTACTTCCTGATGTTCCACGACGCGATCACGCGTCCGGCCGATTACGTCTTTCTGAGCATCAGCGTTCTCTTCGCCTGTATCGCGATCTCCCAACTCTCGTTCCGCGTCTACGCGAGCCTCTGGCGCTACGCCTCGACGCGCGAGTTTTTAACGCTCGCGGTGAGCGCCGGGATCGGGTATCTCGCGTTCATCATCATCGCCTGGATCTCGAAGACCGTCGTTCTGATCCCCGTGACGACGCTTTCGATCTCGACGACGTATCTGCTTCTGACGGTCCTTTCGCGCCTCGTCTACCGCTATCTCCGCGACCGCGGGACGACCCGGAAACAGACCGCGATGATCGCCTCCGGGAAGAAGGCGAAGCGCGTCGTGATCCTCGGCGCGGGCGACGGCGGCGTCGGCCTTCTGACGGATTTCCAGAAAAACCTCGTCCTTCCCTATGAGACCGTCGCGTTCTTCGACGACGATCCCGAAAAGCAGGGGAAGCGCATCCTCGGCGTCCCCGTGAAGGGCCCGATCGACGACGCGAAGGCCTTCATCGAATCGAACGCGATCGACGAGGTCGTCTTCGCGATCCCGTCCGTTGCGTTTGAGCGCCGCCGGGAGATCCTCCGCAGCCTCCAGGACGTCTCCGCGGAGATCAAGATCCTGCCCGATACGGCTTTGATGCTCTCGAAATCGAACGACGATTTCGCCTCTTCCGTCCGCCGCATCAACATCGACGACCTCCTCGGCCGGAACCCGGTCTCCCTCGACACGGCCGAGATCCGCGGCTTCCTGACCGACAAGGTCGTTCTCGTCACCGGCGGCGGCGGCTCGATCGGCTCCGAACTCGTCCGCCAGATCGCGACCGTCTCCCCGAAGAAGATTGTCATCTTCGACATCGCCGAAAACTCGACCTACCTTCTCCGCCGCGAGCTGAACCAGATCCACAAAGGCGCCGTTTCGATCAAAACCGAGATCGGCTCCGTCCGCGACCCGAACCGCCTCGATGAGCTCTTCCGGACGTACCGCCCCGACATCGTCTACCACGCCGCCGCCCACAAACACGTCCCTCTGATGGAATGGGCGCCCGAGGAGGCCGTGAAAAACAACATCTTCGGGACATGGAACGTGATGCAGGCCGCGAAGAAGTACGGAGCGGAAAAGTTCGTTCTGATTTCGACCGACAAGGCCGTCTCTCCGACGTCGGTGATGGGCGCGACGAAGCGGTACTGCGAGATGATGCTATCCGCGATGGCCGCCGAAACGGCCGAGGCGCTCGCCCACGACGCGAAGGTCGGGGAAGTCCGTCCTCATACGTCCTTCTCCGCCGTCCGGTTCGGAAACGTTCTCGGCTCCGCCGGCTCGGTCGTCCCGATCTTCCAGGCCCAGATCGAAAAAGGCGGTCCCCTGACCGTTACGGATAAGGAGATTACCCGCTTCTTTATGACGATCCCCGAGGCCGTCTCGCTCGTTCTGAAATCCGGCTCAATGGCGAAGAACGGCGAGCTGTTCGTCCTCGATATGGGCGAGCCCGTGAAGATCTACGACCTCGCCGAGAACCTGATCCGCCTCTCCGGCCTGATTCCCGGAAAGGACATCCAGATCATCGAAACGGGCCTCCGCCCCGGCGAAAAGCTCTACGAGGAGCTCCTCGTCGATACGTCGAAATGCGAGAAGACGTCCGACTCGAAGATCTTCATCGAACACGAGACGACGCTGAAGACGCGCGCCGAGGCCGAAGCCGAGCTCGTAAAGCTCACCGATGCCCTCCAAACCCAGGACCAGAACTACATCGTCGCCGTCCTTCGCGAGCTCGTTCCGACGTACGTCACGCCGCGCGAAGTCGATATCCATTAATCCACATAAAAAGCCCCGCGCCGACAGGGCGATCCGTACGGATGGGTGATGGGCCCGGCGGGTGGCTTGCCCGTACGGATCGCCCTGTCGGCGCGGGGCTTTATTATGCGCGTTTGTTGTCCTCGACGAACCGGCGGATTTTCAGCGTCGTCGTCTTGTCGAACTCGCGCCGCCGGACGACGACGTGGACGATGCGCTTGAAGCGCGGCTGGGAGCGGTTGATGCGCTCGACCTCGCTCTCGATGAGCGCCGTTTCGGCTTCTTCGGAATACGCATCGCCGAGACGGTCGCGGACGGCGTCCTCATCCGGCCGGACGGTCGCGGAGATCCCGTTCCACGGCGTTCCGGGGTCCGTATCCCCCGCCCAGACCATGCATTCCGCGATGTAGCGGCTCTCGAGCAGATACTCCTCGAGCTCCTCCGGATAGACGTTCTTTCCGTTCGAGTCGATGATGACGTTTTTCTTGCGGCCGGTGATGAAGACGTAGTTGTCGCGGTCGAGGTACCCGACGTCGCCGGAGTGGAACCAGCCATCGCCGTCGAGGACCTCCGCGGTCTTCTCCGGATCCTTATAATAGCCCATCATCACGACCGGCCCGCGGAAGCAGATCTCGCCAATGTCGTTCGCGTTCGGTTCGAGGATCTTACACTCGACAAACGGCAGAAGATGGCCGACGGATGCGTTGCGGATGAAGCGCTTTTTATCGGGATTCAGGGCAACGATCGGGGAGCACTCCGAAAGGCCGTAGCCCTGGATCGCGGTGATTCCGATGTCGCAGAAGAAGTTGAGGATCGCCGGGTCGATCGCGGCGCCGCCGGAGATGATCGCGCGGAGCTTTCCGCCGAAGACCGCCCGGATCCGTTCGCGCGCCGCCTTCGGAAGGTGGATCCGGACGTTGCTCTCCTCGACCTTCTCCGCGATCCTGCGGAGGAGCCTGTTCGTGAGCTTGTCGCGGATGCCGTCCATGATCTTTTTGTGGAAGTATTCGATGATGAGCGGAACCGCGAGCATGACGGTCGGCTGGACCTCGACGATGTCGTCGCGCATGTGCTTCAGGCTCCGCGAGAACGCGATCGAAGCGCCGCGGTAGAGGCACGTGAGGAACGTCGCCGTGCATTCGTACGCGTGGTTCAGCGGAAGGACCGAGAAGCACATGTCCCCGGGGCCGACGTCGAACATCGAGAGACAGAGCACCGCGTCGAGGACGAGGTTCCGGTGGGAGAGCATGACCCCCTTCGAAACGCCCGTCGTACCGGACGTGAAGAGGATTGCGGCGAGATCGGTGTTGAGGATCCGGGCGTTCTGGTATGTCTTATCGCCGTTCCAGATCATCTTCCGGCCGGTCTGCCGGAGCTCCGACCACGAGAGGAGCCCGTCCGAAGCCCGTTCGTCCTCGTCGCGCGAGACTGTGATGACGAAGCGGATCCCCGTTTCGCCGCTCGCCTTGATCGATTTGAACGTCTCGTAGTAACGGTCGCTCCCGGTGATGACGGCCGAAAGTTCGCCCTTGATTGAGAGCTGTTTCAGCTCGTTTTCGTTGAGCTCCTTGTCGAGGGGAACGATGACGCCGACGCCGCCGGTGACCGCGAGATACGTCTCGCACCACGCGACGGAGTTCGGACCGATGACGCCGATGCGGGCGTCCTTCAGGCCGAGCGAGAGCAGCGCCGCGCCAAGCGCGTTCACGTCCTCGAGCGTTTCCCGGAACGACGTCTCGCGGAACGGACGCTTCGGATTCGGCTTTTCCAGAAGGAACGGCTTATCGCCGTAGCGGGCGGCGGACGTTACAAGAAGGTCCTTCAGGTCCGTTACGGGGTGCATATCGCGGTAGAGATAGTGCTTATCCTTCGAGTTCTTCAGCTCGCGGAGCATCTCCGCGATGACGTCCTTCTCGCGCTGTTTGACGTTGCGGTAATCCGCGTCGGTATAGGCGTAGTTGAATACGCGGCTGTTCGGTTCCATAAATCCGGTTGTCCTTTCGTTAGCGGTGCGATTCGGCGGCGGCTTCGCGTCTCCGGCGGGTCCTCCCTAGCGCACCTCGATCGCGCCGAGCTCGTCTCCGATGTTTCCGCGGAGGATCAGCGACGCATATCCGTCGTAGGGGGTCGGCTGCTTGTTGAGGAGAACGATGCCGAGAGAACCGCGGAAGTAGCGGATGAGCCCGGCAGCGGGGTAGACGTTGAGCGACGTTCCGCCGACGATGAGGAGGTCGGCGCGTTCGATCATCCGCACGGCTCCGTCCACGGTCGCGTCGTCGAGCGCTTCGCCGTAGAGGACGACGTCGGGCTTGATCACCGCTCCGCACTTCGGGCAGCGGGGGACGTACGACTCGGGCGCCTTTTCGAGGCCGTTCCGCTCCATTTCAAGCTTTCCGCGCTTCCCCGCCGCGACGATCACGTCCTCTTCGTAAAACGCATGGCACTTTGTACAGTAATTGCGCTTCGTCGAGCCGTGGAGCTCATAGACGGTCTTCGAGCCGGCGGCCTGGTGGAGACCGTCGATGTTCTGGGTCGCGATCCCGAGGAGCTTTCCGGCAGCTTCGAGTTCGGCGAGCTTTTTATGGGCGGCGTTCGGCTTCGCGTCGAGCCCGACCATTTTATCGGTATAGTAGCGGTAGAACTCCGCCGTGTTCTCCCAAAAGAATTCGTGGGAGAGGATCGTTTCGGGCGGGTATTTGTACTTCTCGAAGTAGAGGCCGCCCGTTCCGCGGAAATCGGGGATCCCGCTCTCGGTCGAAACGCCCGCGCCGCCGAAGAACGCGATGCGGGAAGCGGCGTCGATTTTGTTCTGAAGTTCTTCCATCGTGTTCCCGCTGAAGATATCTTTTTCGGTCATCGCAAAACCTCCTCTTCGCGTTTCGGGGAATCTGTGGTACAATACTGTGTACGGGATCCGCGCCGCCTTTTCGGCGCGGTCGGCTCCCGCGTTCGGGACGCCATATTCCCAGTATACCACCGGAAAGGACGTTTTCCTATGGGAGACTTTTTCGAAACGCTGCGAAACATTCCGCTGATCGACATCTTCGTCATCCTTGCGATCGCGCTCCTCGTCCACTTCCTCTCGCGCCGGAAGATCGATAAGATGGAGAAGAAGCTGTTCGGCGACGATGCGGACCGATACCGCGCCGACGCGAACGGCGTCTCCCCGTTCGACCGCCCGCCGAAGGGATTCGACGAGGCGAAGGCCGCCGAGGAAGCGGACGCCTTACGGCGTGCGAAGGAAGGCTCGACCGTCGAGGAGACCGTCGAGACGATCGAACGCGAAAGATGATCCTGCCGGCGGCCCGGCCGTGTACCGTCCCGCCGATGGAACCGCGAAGCCCCCTCTTCGCGCGATATGCCTCTGTAGCTCAGTGGATAGAGCGTCGGTTTCCTAAACCGTGCGTCGGAGGTTCGACTCCTCTCAGGGGTACCAACCCGCTGGAACGCGCCGTTCCCGCGGGTTTTCTTTTGCGGCGCCGTTGAAATGCCGTTTTTTTTATGGTAACATTATAAGGCTAATGGGCTATTGTTTCCGTCCGGTCTCCGGGCGGAGGACCGCGCGAGGTGCGACCAGTGGATCCGAGAGACAAAAACCGCATCCCTCCCGAGGACGCGATCCCGCGCGACGAACGGTTTATGCGCGAGGCGCTTTCCGAAGCGGAGGCGGCGTACGCCCTCGGCGAAGTCCCGATCGGCGCCGTCGTCGTAAAGGACGGAGAGATCGTCGGCCGCGGCCATAACGTGACCCAGACCGCGATGGACCCGACCGGCCACGCCGAGACCGTTGCGATCCGCGAGGCGGCGAAAAAGCTCGGCGGATGGCGGCTCGAGGGCTGCGACCTCTACGTGACGGCCGAGCCCTGTCCGATGTGTGCGGGGGCGATCGTGCTTGCGCGGATCCGGACGCTTTATATCGGCGCGATGGACCCGAAGGCCGGCGCCTGCGGTTCTCTGATGGACATCCCCGGGGACCCGCGCCTGAACCACAATCCGGCCGTCGTGACCGGCGTTCTCGAAGACGAAAGCCGCGCTCTTCTCAAGACCTTTTTCCGAACGCTTCGGAACAAATAAACAATCCCCTTCAGGAGGACCTTCATCATGAACAAGAAACTCATCCGGATTCTTACGCTCGTCCTTGCGATCGTGCTCCTCGGCGCTTCGGCCGTTTTTGCCGACACCGAATCCTCTGCCGCGTTCGCCCTCATCGAAACGTCTCCGGAGAACGGCTCGACGAACACCGTCGCCCAGAACGTCGCCGTCAAGCTGATCTTCAACCGCGACGTCTCCCAGGAATCGGCGCGCACTGCGAACGACGGCATCTTTACCATCACGACCGTGAACACCGACAAGGACGGAACCGAAACGCCCTATACCGTTCCCTATACGGCGCTCTACAACAACGCGAAGTATCCGAACGAAGTCTGGCTCCAGTGCGACGAAGACCTCATCACGACCCAGACCTATACCGTGACGATCCCCGGAAAGATGGTGAGCTCCGACGGCGAAACGCTCGGCGCCGATGAGACCCTGAGCTTTACGATCCGGAACACGAAGCGCGACAACACGATCTATACGATTCTGATGCTCGTCTTTATGGCCGTTATGATGTTCCTCTCCGTCCGCGACGCTGCCCGCCAGGCCCGCGGCGACGCAAAACAGCAGAAAAAGGACGTCTCCGTCAACCCCTATAAGGAAGCGAAGAAAAAAGGCAAGACCGTAGCCGAGGTCAACGCCGAAACGGCGAAGAAGAAGGCGAAGATCGAAGAAAAGGAAGCCAGAAAAGCGGCGATGAAGGAACAGATCCGCAGGGAGATCGAAGAGGAGCGGAAGAAGGCGCGCGAGCGCTCGCGGAAAAAGAAATACCGCGTGATGAAGGCCGCCCCGATCTCGAAGGCCGGCTATAAAGTATCCGATAGCTATCTGAAGTCGATTCATAAAAAATAACCATGACGAATAATTTTATTCACGACACCATCGACCGCGACATCGCGGAAAAAACGTACGGCGAACGGCCGATCTGTACGCGCTTTCCCCCCGAGCCGAACGGCTATCTCCACATCGGCCACGCGAAATCGATCTGCCTGAACTACGGAACGGCCGAGAAGTACGGCGGAAAATTCAATCTCCGCTTCGACGATACGAACCCCGTAAAGGAGGACACCGAGTTCGTCGAGGCCATCAAGGCCGACGTCGCCTGGCTCGGCGCGAAGTGGGACAAGTGCCTCTTCGCCTCGGACTATTTCGACAAAATGTACGAGTGCGCGGTCGAGCTCATCCGCCGCGGGAAGGCGTTCGTCTGCGATATGACGCCGGACGAGATCAAAAACAACCGCGGAACGCTGACGGAGCCCGGGAAGGAATCGCCCTGGCGGAACCGCCCGATCGAGGAAAACCTCGCGCTCTTCGAGGAGATGAAGGCCGGAAAATATGCGGACGGCGAGAAGTGCCTCCGCGCGAAGATCGATATGAGCTCGCCCAACATCAACATGCGCGATCCGGTCATCTACCGCATCGTTCACGCCTCCCATCACAACACCGGCGACAAATGGTGCCTCTACCCGATGTACGACTTCGCCCATCCGCTCGAGGATGCGATCGAGGGGATCACCCACTCGCTCTGCACGCTCGAATTTGAGGACCACCGCCCGCTCTACAACTGGGTCCTTGAATCGCTCGAATGGCCGATGCCGCCCCAGCAGATCGAGTTCGCGCGCCTCAACCTCACGAACTGCGTGATGTCGAAGCGGTATCTGAAGGCGCTCGTCGACAGCGGTGTCGTAACGGGCTGGGACGACCCGAGAATGCCGACGATCGCAGGACTCCGCCGCCGCGGCTATACGCCCGAGGCGATCCGCGCGTTCTGCGACGAAATCGGCGTCGCGAAGGCCAATTCGCTCGTCGACATCGCGATGCTCGAGCACTTCATCCGCGCCGATCTCCAGCCGAAGACCGAAAGCCGCCACGTCATCCTCGATCCGATCCGGGTCGAGATCGTGAACTGGCCGGGGGACACGCTCGAGGACGTCACGCTCGAAAACAACCGGGAGATCGCCGAAATGGGAACGCGCACCGTTCCGTTCGGAAAATACCTCTACGTCGAACGGGAGGACTTTATGGAGGTCCCCGAAAAGAAGTACTTCCGTCTCTTCCCCGGAAACGAGGTCCGCTTCAAGGGCGCGTACTTCCTGACCTGCATCTCGTGCGAGAAGGATGCGGACGGGAAGGTCGTTTCGCTGAAGTGTACGTACGATCCCGAAACGCGCTCCGGCTCGGGCTTCGAAGGCCGGAAAGTCAAGGGAACGATCCACTGGGTCGAAGCGACGACCGCCGTTCCGATCCGCGTCAGGCTCTACGACTACCTCTTCGAGAGCGACGCCGTCGATCCCACGCGCTACCAGGCGAACCCGAACTCGGTCCGCGAGGTCACCGCGATGGCGGAACCGTCGCTCAAGGACGCGAAGGACGGCGAGCGCTTCCAGTTCTTCCGCCAGGGCTACTTCATCGCCGGCCGTGAGCTCGGCGCCGCATACCCGGGCGGTCCGGACCGCGGCGAACGCGTCTTCCACCGCATCGTCGACCTGAAGAGCTCCTACAAGCCCGGAAAATAGCCCCGTATTCCTCAAAAAACAACGCAGACGGGTCATTTTCCCTTTTCGGCAGAAAAGAGGCGGAAATCGCCCGTTTTCGGCCTTATACGGCGTCCCGGATGGCGTCCGTCCCCTTTGCGAAGAGAAAACGAAGCCCGCGGTGCGAACCGCGGGCTTTTTTCGTTTCATCGTTTGATCTTTTTGAAGTTTCCGACCGTCTCGGTGACCTCGGATACGTAGCTGAATGTCTTCGGGTAGCGCGCCAGAATCCGGCGGAAGGCGACGAGCTGGTGGTGGTTGACGATGCAGATCAGAAGCTCCCGCTCTGTCCCGGAATACATCCCCTCGGCGTGAACGAGCGTCACGCCGTGGTGGAGCTCGTTCATGATCTCCTTCGAAAGTCCCGCGGCGTCCTCGGTGATGATCTCGAACTTATAGGCCTTTTTTATACCCTTGAGCATCGTATCGCTGATGAACGAGCTCAAATAGCTGTAGATCAGACACATCACGACCGGCTCGTAGCGGTGGTTGTAGACGAAGAACGACACGAGCGCGACGACGGCGTTCAGCGTGAAGATGATCCAGATCATCGACATCTCGGGCCTCTTCGTGCGGATCCAGGCCGCAAAGATGTCCGTTCCGCCGGTGGAGCCGTTGTTGTGGAGACAGGCGCTGTAGGCGAATCCGGCGATGACGCCCGCGACGATGGGTCCGAGGATCGCGGAATTGCCGTTTCCGCTGAAGTACACCCAGTCTGTGAGATCGACCCGGTTCAGGGCGATCGTCGCGAACGAAAAGACGAGAACGTACGTCAGGCTCTTCACGGCGAAATCGCGGTCGATGAAGCGCCACGCGAGCAGGAACAGCGGGACGTTGACGATCAGGGAGACGTAACCGATCGAGAAGTGGAACACGTACTGGATCATCGTCGCGATGCCGTTGATCCCGGCGGGCGCGAACGCGTTCGGGAAGACGAAGATCTCGTAGTTCACGGCCATCAGGAGCGCCATCACGACCGGGATCCAGAGCTCACGGACCCGGACGGGACGCTCGCCCAGCGGGGTTTCGGAAAGGGAATCGTTCATGGGAAAAACCTCAGCGGTTCTGACCCTCCGCGGCGGCCTTTGCGGCCGCTCTCGCTTTCTGGGTCCTGCGGAACAGGATCGCGCAGACGAGAGACGTCAGCGGGATCGTAAGAAGGATGCCGTACGAACCGACGAGCGCCTGGAGGACGTCGACGACGATCATTTCGCGGTTCATCAGTTCGAGGAACGAGCCGTTGTGGGCGACGAGCAGGAGAACGACCGAGAGCGACGAGCCGATATAGGCGAGGACGAGGGTATTCGCCATCGTGCCCATGATATCGCGTCCGATCGCGAGCCCGGAGCGGATCAGCTTCTTCGGCGTCGGGTCGCGGGAGACGATCGAGATCTCGGTCAGAGACGACGCGATCGACATCGAAACGTCCATCACGGCGCCGATCGCGCCGATGATGATGGCCGCGAAGATGACGGCCTTGAGGTCGATCTTGTCGTTGTACATCGAAAGATAGAGGGAATCCTCGTTGACCATTCCGGTCAGGTGGATGATCTGATCCATGATCAGCGTAAGGAGGCCGGCCGTCGCGACGCCCGCGATGCAGCCGATCCCGGACGCGATCGACTTCCGGTTCACGCCGTAGACGATGAGCAGCGTCATCAGAACGATGTACACGCACGTCACGATCGCCCAGAGATAGACGTTCCTCCCCGCGAGGACGGCCGGGATGAAGACGATGAACACCGCAAGGCACGTAAACGCAAGGGAGACGATCGTATTGAAGCCCTTGATCCGGCCGAACACGAGAAGCAGGACGCCGAAGATCACGCCGAGCCAGACGAGCGCGTCGGTCCGGAGGTATTCCATCATGATCCAGTCTGCGTTCTCGTCCATATCCGAATCGGGAAAGATCAGGATCCTGTCGCCGACCGAGATCTGTTTCGGCTGGGGATAGTAATACGGATCGATCTGCTGCATCGCGTAGACGACCTCGTTTTTCTGGGCGCCCTGCATAATGCGCGCCTCGAAGTAGATCGTATAGCCGACCATCGGGTCCATCCCCTCGAGGGAAACGTCGTTTTCGCGGACCTCGTTGATCACGGCGACCTTTGCGCGGACCGACCCGTTGTAATACGGATCGAAGATGTCCTCGCCGCCGGTCGCGATCCGGTTTCCGACGACGAGATACGCGACGGAGAGGAGCAGCGTAATCAGATAGAGGATCACACGCCTGCGGAATCTTGTGTTTTTGGTCGTTCTCGCCATCTTGCTACTCTTTCTTTGCCTTCGCCGGCGTGAGGAGGACGCTGTCGCCGTGGCGGACGAGCATCATCGTCACGAACGCGCCCGCGACGAAGAGACTTCCGTAGGGGAAGAGGATCTTCATGCCGAGCTTGTCCATCAGGAAGCCCGAGAAGATCGGCGTTACGGTCTGAGCAGCCATCGAGGCGGTGTAATAGAAGCCGGTGTATTTCCCGACCTCGTCGCCGGTCGCGAGCTCGACGACCATCGGGTAGGAATTGACGTTGATCGTGGCCCAGCCGATGCCGGCGGTCACGAAGAAGATGTTCATCAGGATCGGCGAGGAGCCGGCGGTCATAAAGGATGCGAAGAGGAACGACACGGCGAGAAGCACGACGCCCGCAAGGATCGTCTTCCGGCGGCCGATGCGGGAGGCGAGCTGGCCGGCGGGGATATAGGCGACGATGGCGGCCGCGCTTGCGATCGTCAGCGTCATCGCGTAGTCGAGACCGAGGACGCTCGAGGCGTAGACGGAATACTTCGACGTAATGGCGTTATAGCCGAAATACCAGAGCACGACGGATGCGAGGATGAGATAGAGCGATTTCTTTTCGTCTGCGGAGAGGGCTTTTTTCCGGACGGGCGCTTCGATCCCGGCTTCGGCGGCCTTCTCGTCCGATTCGCGTATGATTTCCTCGTAGTCCTCCTCGACGTCGGTATCCAGTCCGTATTCCGCGGACTGGGCCTGCATCTCCGCGACGAATTTCGGCTCCTTGACCTGCCACAGGAAGAGCAGAAGCGCGACGACCATAATACCGCAGCAGATCGAGAAATAGACACGGTAGCTCATCAGGGCGTTCATCGACTTCCCGGTCCCGAGGACCATACCGAGGATCAGGACGATGATCCCGCCGAGCGCCCCCATTAAGTTGATGATCGAATTCGCCTTCGAGCGAAGCGGCTTCAGCGTCACGTCCGGCATCAGAGCGACCGCGGGGCTCCGGAACGTCGCCATCGAAATCAGGAGCAGAAGCAGCACGACGATGAAGAAGATCAGCGGTTTGTTGTTGGCCGCGGTCATCGTCGAGGCGTAAGCCTGGCGGGCCGGGATGACGTAACTCGCATACTCGGGGTTCGTCGAGCCGTCGTGGAGCGTCATCGGGATCGACGTGAACTCTTCGCGCGAGAACTCGTCGCAGACGACGACCGTCTTCCCGGCGGGGGTGTGGATCGTCAGGTTCGCGTCGTAGAGGATCTCCTGGGCGTTCGGGTTCGTCGGCGCGACGTCGGCGATCTGTTTCAGCTGGGCCGCATCCGCGAACGTCAGCGTGAAGAGCAGAACGACGGCGAGGATCGTACCGATGACGATGAAGGGCGTCCGGCGGCCGTATTTGCTCCTGCATTTATCGGAAATGTTTCCGAAGAGCGGGAGCATGAACAGCGCGAGGATGTTGTCGAGGGCCATGATGAAGCCCGATCCGGTCTGGCTCATGCCGAATTTGTCGGTCAGGATCTTCGGGATGATCGTGTCGTAGGCCTGCCAGAACAGGCTGATCAGAAAGAACGCAAAGCCGACGAAAATCGTGCGTTTGTAGTTGAGTTTCATGGAAAGCTCCTTTGTTTCGCGGGGGAAGCGGTTTTCGGGACCGGATCAGCGGTATCGCGGTTCGGGCTCGTAGAACTGGAAGATCACGCAGTCGGCCGCCTCCTCCTCCTTCGGGTCGAGGCTCGTCCAGACGACGAGCGGCGCGCCGAGTTTCCGGCAGACAGCGACGGGGAGCGGCTTCGGGCCGACGCGGTAGGCGATGAAGTTCGGCCGCGTGAGGAAGTTCGTGAGAAGGTTCGAACAGATCCACGCTTCGGCCTTCCGGAGAAGCTTCGCGTCCTTCGGGACGAGGTTCTCCGCCGGCGCGGAAAGCTGGCCTCTTACGATGACCGGCGCGTGCTCCTTAAACCAGCGGACGATCCGCGGATCGAACGATTCAACGCAGAATTCGCCGCCCGTCCGTTCGCTGTAGTCGAGGAGAAGGTCGAGCGCCTTCTCGCAGAGCTCGGGGTAGCGCTTCGTCGATTTGAATTCGACGATGAGCGGCGTCCTTCCGTCGACCGTCCGGAGCACATCCCCGAAGAGCGGGATCGTCTCGTCCGTTCCGCAGAGCGAAAGGCGCGAGAGGTACTCCCAGGGCTGGTCCTCGGCGACGCCGTGAACCCCCGTCACGCGGTCGAGCGTATCGTCGTGGAAGACGAAGACCTTTCCGTCGGCGGAGAGCTGGACGTCGAGTTCGGAGCCGTAGCCCTTCCGGCAGGCGGCATCGAACGCGGCGAGGGAGTTTTCGGGGACCTTTTTGTCTTCGGTGTGGAGACCGCGGTGAGCGAAGTTCTTTCCGACGAACGGAGCAAGCGCGGCGTTCGCGGCCCGCTTCGGCGCGATCATATAAAGGAACGTTCCCGCAGCGAACAGGGCTGCGCGGATCGGAAGCTTTCGGAGCGTCTCGCGGCGTTTCCGGGACCTCAGCGCGCGCTTCCGTTCGGGCGACAGCGGCGCCGCCGGTGCGGGTCCGTTTTGTTTTACGTGTTTCGGTGTCATATTGCTCTCCTGTCCGGCCTCGGGCACGGACGATTCAAGTTGACAAGCGTGTTTACATATTGTAAACTAAATCTGTCATCCGAAACCGGATAACCGCCTTCATTGTACTCCACAAACGGAAAGAAGAAAAGCGAAACATCGATGAACGAGCCCGCGAAAACAAAAAGACGCCCCGAGATCTCGCTGATGAACGCGTGTCTCTGCGTGATGGTCATCTTCATCCACCTCTTCAGCGAGGGGATCACAAACTACCCGCGGATGAGCGGGCGGTGGTGGCTCGTCTACGTCCCCTGGACGCTCATCAGCATGGCGGTGTACGGATTCCTGTTCCTGTCGGGGCTTAAGCTCTTCCTCCGGCCGCCGGACGGGCCTCTCGGGCCCTGGTATAAAAAGCGGTTTGCTTCGGTCATCGTTCCGTATCTCGTCGCGGTGACGGTCTACTACGTCATTTACCACTTCGCGTTCGGCTATCCGTTCGCGCTCCGGAACGCGCTCTCGTATTATCTTCTCGGAACGATTTCAGCCCATACGTATTTCATCGTCGCATTGTTCCAGTTCTATCTTCTGATGCCGCTCTGGCGGCGGCTCGTCCGAAATGCCCAACCGGTCATTCTCTTTGCGTTCGCGTGCTTCCTGACGCTGTCGTTCCGCCCGGTCATCGACGCCCTCGCCCGGGTCGTCCCCGGGATCGGCGGCGGGATGTCGGTCTTTACGGCGCTGCTCGGCTATACCGACCGGATCTTCGTTTCGTACCTCGCGGTCTGGATCCTCGGCTGCATCGCCGGGGCGAACTACGAGCGGTACCGGACGTATCTTTCGGAACGGAAACGCGCGATCTATACGCTCTATTTCGTCACGGCGGCCGTTCTGCTCGGACTGCTCTGGTTCTCGGAGCGGTTCGCCGTTTCGATCGCCTATTTCGGCGTGATCCAGCTCGCGTATTACGTCAGCGCGATCCTCGCGCTTTCGGCCGTGACGCTTCGCCTTGCGGAAACGAAGCTTCCCGGGCTGCGGATCGTTCAATGGATCGACCGGAACAGCTACCGCGTCTATCTCTACCACATGCTCGTTCTCATCGGCGCATACGGCGTTCTGAACCGCCTTTCAGTCCAGAGCGTCGCGCTTCGTTTCGTTGTCGCTCTCGCTGCGATCGCCGCCGTTACCCCGCTCATCTGCGAGGGGATCGGCCGCGTCCGCCGTTTGTTCCCCGGAAAGAAAGACGCCTGAGCTGTTTTCAAACTTCCCTGCAAAGACGTTGAACGCACATTCTTTTCCTTGACTTTTCAGCCGTTCCGTCTATAATAGAGGACGGAAATCTTTAAAACGGTACCGAGAGACCGGCAAGATGCCCGCTTACGTATGCTGCGATTGACAGGATCTTGCCGCGGAAAGGCAGGATCTTTTTTATGTCGGAACAGATTCCGGGATATCGCTGGAAAGCGATGATTATGGACGAATCCCAGATGAACCGTGCGCTCCTCAGGATCGCCCACGAGATCACCGAAAAAAACAAGGGTCTTGAGGACATCTGCCTCGTCGGCATCCGCCGCCGGGGTGTTCCGCTTGCGCTCCGCCTTCGCGCCGACCTTCTGGTCGCCGAGCCGGAGTCCCAGCCCGTTCCGATCGGCGCGCTCGACATCAGCCATTACCGCGACGATCTGACCGAGAAGACTGAGCTTCCGGAGCTCACCGGAACCGAGATCCCCTTTTCCGTCACCGGAAGGAAGATCGTCCTCGTCGACGACGTGCTCTACACCGGCCGGACGGTCCGCGCCGCGATCGAAGGTCTCTTTACGCTCGGTCGCCCCGCCGAAGTCCAGCTTGCGGTCCTCGTCGACCGCGGCCACCGCGAGCTTCCCTTTAAAGCCGATTACGTCGGAAAGAACATCCCGACGTCGCGCGAGGAGCTCGTCAGCGTGAACCTGCCGGAATTCGACGATGAAATGTCCGTCACGCTTCTCGAGCGCGTCCGGAATGAGGGCTGATCCGCCGGAAAACCGCTCCGCGCTTCAGCGGTCTGCCCGATTCGAAAGGTTATCATTAACCATCGGTTATTATTTGATAGGAGGAAACACACATCTCATGAACGACAACGCGATCTACGACGCCAAAAAACTCGGGACCGGAAAGGTTCTCGTCCTCGGCGCCCAGCACCTCTTCGCCATGTTCGGCTCGACGGTCCTCGTCCCGATCCTGACCGGACTCAGCGTATCGGCGACGCTTCTGTTCGCCGGTCTCGCGACCCTCTTTATGCACCTCGTCACCGGAAAGAAGGTCCCGGTCTTCCTCGGCTCCTCCTTCGCGTTCCTCGGCGGCTACTTCGCCGTCATCGCGTCCGGTGCGGAGATGGGTCTCTCCCAGCGCGAGTCCCTTCCGTACGCCTGCGCCGGCGTTGCGTGCGCCGGTCTTCTGTACCTCGTCCTTGCGCTGATCTGCAAGGCCTTCGGCTCGAAGAACGTCATGAAGTACTTCCCGCCCGTCGTCACCGGTCCGATCATCATCGCCATCGGCCTCATCCTTGCGCCGTCCGCGATCAACTCCTGCTCCTCGAACTGGCTCATCGCCCTCGTCGCGATCGTCGTCATCATCGCCTGCAACATCTGGGGCAAGGGCATGATCAAGATCGTCCCGATCCTTATGGGCGTTCTCGTTTCCTATCTCGTCGCGGCCGTGACCGGCAACGTCGACTTCACCGGTGTGAAGGAAGCCGCCTGGATCGGCCTCCCGTTCCAGGGCCAGGACACCGTCTTCGGTCTCTTCGCCTCCGGAAACGTCAACACCGGTCTCCTCATCTCCTCCATCATCATGATCGTTCCGATCGCGTTTGCGACGATGATGGAGCACGTCGGCGACATCTCCGCGATCGGCGGTACGATCGAAAAGAACCTGATCGAAGATCCGGGTCTCCACCGCACGCTCATCGGCGACGGCATCGGCACGACGATCGCCGCCCTCTTCGGCGCACCGGCCAACACGACCTACGGCGAAAACACCGGCGTCCTCGTCCTCACGAAAGTCTACGATCCGATGGTCGTCCGCCTCGCGGCGTGCTATGCGATCGTCCTCTCGTTCTGCCCGAAGTTTGCGGCTCTGATCTCCGCGATGCCCTCCGCGACCGTCGGCGGCGTCTCGATCGTCCTCTACGGCATGATCTCCGCGGTCGGCGTCCGCAACATGGTCGAAAACCACACCGACTTCCAGAAGTCCCGCAACGTCATCGTCGCGGCCGTCATCCTCGGCCTCGCCCTCGGCATCAACTTCTCCGGTCTCCTCGGTGCGAACATCACGACCGCCGGCAACAACGCGGTCGGCGCCATCTCCTTCATGATCGGCGATATGAACATCGCTCTCTCCGGCCTCGCGGTCGCTTCGATCGTCGGCATCATCCTCAACGCGATCCTTCCCGGGAAGCGCGACGAATTCATGCCGAACCAGGAAAACTCCGGCTCGCTCGGAAAGTTCTGACGCATACCGTACGAACGGAAAAGGCCTCCCGATCGGTGAACTAGTCAAGTAAAAGTAGACAAACTAAAAAAGGCATTAACCAAACCCCTGTTCAATCCTGTATTGGACAGGGGTTTTGTATTGTAGCGCATAGGCTGGTCGGTCGTTGTTGTAATATTCCACATACGAGGCGATCATCTCTTCCGCCGACGAATATTTTCGATGCCATCCTTCAGCG